>Ga0302216_1000006_pt1 | contig 286166 bp, 228 predicted proteins | sample II_Fen_N3_2_FD_194575 | JGI IMG/M metagenome (GOLD analysis project Ga0302216, IMG submission 194575) | Peat permafrost microbial communities from Stordalen Mire near Abisko, Sweden - II_Fen_N3_2 | ecosystem: Environmental > Terrestrial > Soil > Wetlands > Permafrost | place: Sweden: Abisko...
TGCACTTGGGAATCTGACCGTTGAAGAGTTCTGGCAGCAGTATGAAATGAGTAAGGATTTAATTATGAATGTAGCTTAACTTTTTGTGCGGAATTTGTTTGCAAGTCCACATCCAATTTATACATATATATCTGTTTTACTACTTAATTGACAATAATTACAAAGCAAATAAAAGCAGCAATATGCAGTAATTCGTGTCCGAGTTCGGGTACGAAGACGATTAAAACCTGATTGATTCATTTCGGTCAGGTTTTTTTTAATAACAGTGGGAATATTCATAATAAAAATAGTTCTTAACAAAATATTATATATTTTTGGGACCAGATTTATTTTTGATATTATTTTATGTCTTAGCCATTTATAGGAAAACAGATTCGGCAAATTATTTTTATTTCACAAATTAGAAATTATCTCAACCAATTGTTATGTCTTTACAAAGCCGGAATATACGTTTATGAGGTTTATGTAAATTTACTGAACCAACGTTTAGATGAAACCTACTTAATGTCAGATTATTAATAAGAAGTAACATTTTTACAAGAAGGTTCAAATACAAGATGAAAAGAATTTATACAATCATCGCAGTTTTATTTTTGACATCCTTTCTTGTAAGCGCTCAAACAATGTGCGTTTATAAGAAAGGATTGCAACCTGATAGGCTGCAAGAAAATAAGATTGAACGAATAAGGCTACTTGTAAAGAATGAACAAAAAGTACTCTATGTAAAATATAAAGACAGCACAAGTAACGACTATTTGGTCAATACAATTGATAGTATCTCATTTACAAACTTACAATCGCCTGATGAGTCTCTGGCAATCAGCTATGACAGTCTTTACAACAATTCCATTTATGTAAATACTGCACTTAATGATGAAACGACCTATGGAGTTGCAAAACGATACAGGTATGAATTCATAAATGCAGTTAAATACATATTACTATCCAATCATAGTAAGCAGTGTAATTTATTGCTATCGGGTTTCAATGTTAATGAAAGCAATAAGTATATTAGATTCACCGACATCGATAAATACGGCACAAAAACGGACATCGCTCGATTCTACGGGAAAATACCAGAACTTGATTCCAAAGAAACAGCCGTAGGTTTAAAATGGTTGCCCTTATACCATTGGGGTAAATTCAATCCTGATTTCGATAGCTTTGTCCCTTCTGAATTTGAATGTGGCTGGGTGCTCGTAGATTTGGAGCAACTCTATCAACAGACTTTGGTCCCATTGAATGGATACATGGATGGAACTTCAGGGATGGTGGCAACCTACAAAAACACAGGTATCTGTCCTGAAAAAATTAAAAGTTATAGAAACATCCCTTCAATAATATCGGCTTCTCAACAAGCTGTAAACGACACTTTTTCAATTGGAGCTTACCAGTTTGACAGAGTTAGCAACAGAGACATAGCTTACAATTGGCAATCTCCTGTAAATCAGTCACCTTATAATGGATTCGATTTAATAGGTGGATCGGATAGAAAGTTAATTAAACCATACACTGAAAAAGCCTTGGTTAAGGTTCAATATGGAGTAGATAATCTGACATTGTTGGAAGCAAAAGATGGAAATGTTTTTGCAAGTAAAAAAAATATACTTTTTAAAGTGAACGCTGATTCACTCACTTCTGTTACTGATAAGGACATCTATAACATATTCAAATTACCAATCGGGAAATATACCATTGTTTCCATTCAGCGAATGGAATGGTATACAGATAAGATTGCATTTCTTTGGACCATTGCGAAGTTTGATAAAAACTATTATCGTTGCATCGTCCTCAAATACAATCTGGAAAATCAAGAGGCGAAGGTTGCCATTGAGATGCCTTCGAGATATACTTCAAAGCCATCTTCATGGTATTCAAGCTGGGGATATTCTCAATCTGGAGATATTGTCGTAATCAATGATTATGGCTTGCAAGGTACTGCAGGAAGAGTTTGGGTATCCGAGAATTGTGGCGAAACTTTCAGGTGTATTTATAAGATGTTTGATGATTCAGCCATAGGAGAAACAGACTCGACATTTTTAATAAATCCGCCCATAAAATGGGAAACGGCTGTACCAAATGATGCTACTAGAAATGGAAATCATGTCCATGGGTCAGCTTATGATCCTTATTGGGATAGGATTTGGGTGGTTCAAGGAGATGTGTCGCGAGATGACATTTACGAAAACGGCCCATATTCATCTATATGGTATTCTGATGATTGGCGATCACCAAAACCAACATGGACTCCCTATAAATTAAAGGACTCCGATTTAAAAGGAATACGTGGAAACAAACAATTTGTTGGAATACATGTTTTGCCGGAATGTATTTTATTTGGTTCAGATAATGGAGAAGAAATGGGAACATTTCGAGTAAACAGAACAGATAAGAATAAATTCATGTTGGATAAAGGTGAGATTATTGCAGACCGCAACAGTGGAAGTGGAATCGTTTACATACAGGGAGATTATTTCAAACCAAACGACGATCACCCCCTATATTGCCTTTATTTCAGTCACAATGGCGTTTCAGGTTTTCCTACATTTATTAGTGCCACCTGGAATGGGATGACTTTCCGCAGAATCTGGACTGAATCCAAGGAACTTACAGCAACTTGGGGAGTTAAGATCTGCCTTTTGGATAAGTCAAGATTGGCCATTCTTTGTGCCGGGGTTGGTGGATATGACTACCGATACGATGAGAGAATAAGTGATAAGCAATCAACCATGTACATCATTGATTGCGGTAGTTGGGAAAAATAGATAAAATGTAAATTCACCTTACGTTTATTAACTCATAAGGTCATCACGATGATATTGGGAAAAATAGTGCCCTATAACGGCCAACATTGCGAAACAACAGCGACAGGAACATTGCTCCTGCAACTTGGCATTGAGATGTCCGAACCCATGCTCTTTGGTATTGGGGAAGGTTTAGGATACATCTATTGGAGTATGAAAACCATGGGCCTACCTTTTATTGGTGGCAGGGTAAAACCGGATGCGCTTACTGAAAACATTTCCAAGAACCTAAAACTCGAATTGTCTGTCAAAGAAACTGCTTCAAGCCAAAAAGCTTGGGATAATGTAAAAGCATTGATAGACAAAGGCCAACTCGTTGGGCTCAAATTGGATTGTTTTCATTTGGAATATTTTACAAAGCCCTTCCATTTTGCAGGTCATTATACGGCAATATATGGTTACGACGACGAGTATGCTTACTTGGTGGACACGAACCAACAAGGTGGTAAGGTGAAAACCTCCTTGAAAAGCTTGGCTTTGGCAAGAGCGGAAAAAGGATCGATGTCTTCAAAGAACTTATATTATACTCTCCAAAAGACAAATGAATCGTTCCAACTGGATTCAGTGATTATAAATGCCATTAGGAACAATGCAACCCTTCACATCAACCCGCCCATTTCCAATATCGGATACAAAGGCATCCATAAGACAGGTTCAGAAATCATAAAATGGTTTAAAACCAGCAAGGACGTCGAGCATGATTTCAGAACGACAGCCAGAATGATGGAAAAAGCAGGAACTGGCGGAGCAATCTTCAGGAATTTGTATCGCGACTTTTTAAAAGAAAGTTATGCTTTGCTGAAACTGGAAAAAATTGGAGAAGGATATGAGGCCTTTGTTGAAATCGCTTCTCTTTGGAGCACCGTCATTGATCTGTTCGAGAAAGTAAGCCAAACCAAAGATATCAATTACATCTTGGAAGCTTCCGAACTTTTGAAAGTACTATCCGAGAAAGAGCGCATGGCTATGGTGAATCTGGCTTCCCTCTAGAATTTAAGGGATCTCACCCTCTTTCAATTAGGTCGCTTTTCTAAACAACCCATAACTTACAAAATTCATTTCCAGTTGAACAATTCGACTCCTTTGAGTGAGATTTTCAACATTGTACCGTGTGTTTGCTTGTATTCAAACGGATATGCATATGCTGGAGCTGATTGATTGTAACTAGTTAGCAGGCAAAAACAAAAAAGCAGGATGGCAGCAGACTTTGAACGTTTCGTATCGAAATAGAAACAAGATATTCTGAGATACTTAATTAATTAAAAAAAGGATTTTTCTCGACGGTCAATCCAACTACTCAAACTTTAAAGTGTATTTTTGTTTTCGATTTTACCTTTTAAAATAAATGAAATTCAAGGAAAATGAATTGGAACCATCTCTTATTCTGCGGTTTGCTTTTTTTCAACTCTTTGTTGTCAATGGCACAGGCAACATTGCACGGTCGAATCATTGATGCTTCCAATAAAGAGCCTCTCGCATATGCAACGCTGAGTATCAACAAATTGGGCATTGGTACAGCCAGCAATGGAGATGGGGATTGGACTTTGCAGATCCCGGCATCGGCAGCCAATGAAACAGTGAGTGTTGCCTTCATGGGGTATACTTCCAAAACAATCAATGTCGCTGAGTTGAGCGGTAATGCCATCATCCAGCTTCAGCCTAAAAGTTATCAGATGGCCGAAGTGGTGGTGACACAAAAAGACTTTTGCAAAGAGTTTCTGCGGAAAGCATGGGACGCCATCCCTCAGAATTATCCGACGAGACCTACCTTGTGTGAAGGGTTCTATAGGGAAACGGAACGGTTGAAAGACAGCACCTTTCTTTATTTCAACGAAGCCGTATTGGATGTATACAAGAATTCGTACAAGAACTCGATTAATTTCGGCCAAATTCGAGTCGAAAAATCTCGTAAGAATGTTTTCCCAGGCATTGACAGCATTAATGATGTTTGGTTTTATGGTGGGCCGCATTTCCCAAATGACCTGGACATCGTGTTCAGCCGATGGGATTTTATAAAACCTTCGGAATACGCCAATTGGAAAATCGAATTGGTAGGTTCTTTAAGAGACAGTGTGAGCAATATTTACGTGTTGTCGTTTAAAAACAAGAAGCTTCCCAACTCCAGTTATCAGGGTAAAATGTATATTGACCGGGACAATTATGCCTTTGTGGGTTTTGATTTTTGGCGGGCTGGGTTTAGCAACTTAAATGGTGGGCAAATGCCTGATATGAACTACGTTCCGGGCATGACGAGCATCAAGATTGGGTATACCGAACAAAATGGTACCTACAATCTAGGATACATCAATTATAAGTCCAACGGATTTAATACGGCAAGCAAGAAACGCATTTTCAAGGATGTTGAATATGTGACCACTTCCATTCAAACCAAAGATGTCTCCCCCATTCCGTTCAGCCAGCAATTTGATTCCCACGATATCCTTTCGATTGAAGCCCAACCCTACGACTCGAGTTATTGGAAAGATTACAACATTTTGGAGCAGAGCAAGCTGATGAGCAATCAGGCTGCGTTGAGTTACCAAAAAGACGAGGCGTTGAAACAGTTGACCAAAACGTACAACAAGGTGTTGACGGAGCAAGAAAAGGTGTTGTTGTTCCTAAAACGATTCACGTTCGACGGTGGCATCGCCTATCTTCCGATTCGGTATCATGGTGGTGCGCACGACCTTACCTGGGGTGGCAATCCCTGGGGCACTCAACAAGTAAAAACAACTGCTTTCGGCATCTCCACCATGGATGGCATCCGATTCGAACTCAACAAGAAATGGATGCTGACAGGAACTGTCTCTACCGCTTTGTATGGGGTCGAACAACTGCAAATGGACCTGGGCGCAGCTTACAGAGTATCCTTGGCACCAAGTGGGCGCTGGATGTTTATGGATCTGGGGTTGGCCGCCTCGAGTGTAACATCGAGGCTGACCTTGGCTACGCTCAGCAACGCTGGGGGAAATTTGACGCTCGATGGTAAAACATTCGATTCGGAAAATCTAGAGCTAAAAGCAGGCAAATCCGGCCTTGGGCTGAAACCTTCCATCGGGTTTTCCGTTCGCATGGGAAAACAATACGAACTTTTTACAGATGCGTCATGGTTTCAGCCGATGTTGTTTAAAAAAGAATACCTGCAACTTAAAGAAGCAGATGGTTTCTTCCTGAGTCGCCAGAGTGTCAAGACCGATTGGAACAATCCGACTCTTCAATTGAAAGTGGACGGACAAGAGGTTCACACACCACGCTTTGAAGTGCAACCTTGGAACGTCCGCATCGGAATTCGCTCAGGCTTCTGATAATTAATTGCGCATCGGTTCCTGAGAAGTGGGTGATTCCGGATATGGTATCCGAGTGTGATAGATGGATTGCAATTTGGCTTTGAATACTGCTTTAATCTTCTCCAAGTCCCTAAATGTGATGGGAACATCCTTGAATGCGCCATCCTGAATCTTTGCATTGATTATTTTATCCACCAAATTGGATATGTTCTCTTCCGAATACTCCGGTAAACTTCTGGACGAAGCCTCCAAGGCATCGGCCATCATCAAGATGGCTGTTTCCTTAGTTGTCGGGTTCACTCCTGTATAAAAGTAACAAGCAGGTACAGGTTCACCTGGATGCTCCGTTCGAAATTTATTGTAGAAGTATCGGATAGGGCCTGTGCCGTGATGCATCCTGATAAAGTCGCGAATAACCAAGGGTAGTCCGTGTTTGTTGGCCAACTTCATACCTTCTGCCACATGGCTGGCAATCATCTTGGCACTTTCTTCAGGATCCATTTTATCGTGTGGATTCATTCCGGTCTGGTTTTCACCAAAAAAAATCGGATTGCTCATCTTGCCGATGTCGTGGTAAAGTGCTCCGGTTCTGGCCAATTGAACATTGGCATTGATTTCCTGTGCAGCAGCAGTTGCCAAATTCGAAACTTGAAGTGAATGTTGGAAACTTCCAGGGCAGGTTTCAGAAAACTCCCTCAACAAGGGGTTGTTCATATTAGAAAGTTCCACCAACGTTACGTTCGAAGTGTATCCAAAGAGCCACTCGAAGAAATAAATCAAGAGGTACGATGTCATCATCAGACCTCCATTGACGAGGAAGTAGAGGAACATCTTCCAGTTGACGCGACTAACAAAACCTTCTTGAATCAACGAAATGCCCAAATACATCACACCATAAGTAATGACGACTAGAATGGCACACAGCACCAGTTGAGAGCGTTGTGTCAGATCTTTAAGCGAGTAAACGGAAGTCATACCTGCCGCAATTTGGAGCAACAGAAACTCATAGGGAGAGGCCACGATGGTCGATGAGATGAGCACTGTGATGATGTGTGCGAACAAAGCGGTACGAGAATCAAAAAACGTCCTGACCATGATGGGCAAGATGGCATAGGGTATCATATAAACAGTGATGCCTCCGGTATGTACCACCAATGAGGTGAGCAAAACCATCCCCGTTATCAGGATCAGGATGAATATGACATTTGCCTTTCGCTCATAAGTAAAGGGGCGAAAAAACCATAAAAACAGGAATTGTAGAATGAAAAGTCCGAAAATCAGGACAATTTGGCCAATTAAGACGCCATTTCCACCAGAAGCGATGGAACGCACCTCTGCAACTTTCTTCAAAGAATAAAGGATGCGGTAAGTTGCTGGCGATATAATTTCCCCTCGGTCAATGATTCGTTCGCCACGCTGGACCAACCCTTCCGTTTGGGAAACTTTCTTTTCAAAATTTTCTTTGGCTCTCAAATTGGAATTCTCATCCGGAATCAGATTTTCCTGAATGTAATTGTTCAATTTACAGGTTTTAAGAATGCCGGAATGGATATTCGAAGGCAATTTTTCAAAGAGCGCGGCATAAGCAGCTGTCGTCGTATAAAGAGATGCCAATGGTTTCTCCATAGCAATGCGGTTTCGCAAAAGCAACACAAATTCGACGGAATCTTTCTGAAGGGCGGAGTGATCGGAAGCCGACACGATACCGTTCGAATAAATTTCAGCAAGCCTGCGAGTTAAAAAATTAAGGTATTGAGGTGGAATGGTGCCATGAAATGACTGAAGGAAATCGTTCTGAAGTTTATCCTGGACAGCAGTCAAAATGGAAGTGTCCATTCTCAAATACGGCTTGAAACCGCGCATGACACTATCGGTCTCCGACTTGATCTCTCCATCAGTCTTGTAAATCTGAAAATCGTAGGGGGCTGTCATTAGTCCGTAACGCCAAGGTTTGCCTTCCTGAAAATTGTACCGGAATCGGCCTTCGCGTGGAAAGGATTGAACAATCAGAATGGCTGCCAAAACGAAAAAGGCTATTTTGATGAGGTTCTGGGATAAATTCTCCCTGAATGTCTTCCGCTTCATGATGTTGATGTTTGTTCATAAAAGTACAAATAAAATTCTTAAAAAAGCGTACTTTTGCAGCCTGAAAACAAACTTCAAACAATCCTATATGTCTGAAACCAAACGTGTACGGGTACGCTTTGCTCCCAGTCCCACTGGCCCACTCCACATCGGAGGTGTCCGTACTGCCTTATACAACTACCTGTTTGCCAAGAAAAACGGTGGTGATTTCATCCTTCGAATTGAAGATACCGACTCTCAACGATTTGTACCTGGAGCCGAAGAATACATCATTGATGCTCTAAATTGGTTGGGAATTCCTTTTGACGAGGGTGTAGGCCGGGGTGGCGAATACGCGCCCTATCGCCAGTCCGAAAGACGTGAGATCTACAAAGTATATGTGGATCAATTGCTTGCTGCAGGGAAGGCATACATGGCCTTTGACACACCCGAGGAACTTGAAAAAATACGCGGTGAAATCAGCAATTTTCAATATGATGCTTCCACCAGAATGCAATTGAAAAATTCGTTGACACTTTCAACTGAAGAAATCGAAAATCGTGTTTCCAACGGCGAAAACTACGTGGTACGCTTTTTGATTCAGCCCAATGAGACCGTTGTGATAAACGATATCATCCGCGGTGAAGTACGTGTGAATTCCTCTGTTCTGGACGACAAGGTGCTTTTTAAATCGGCCGACCAACTCCCAACCTATCACTTGGCTAACATTGTGGACGACCATCTGATGGAAATATCCCACGTGATTCGAGGTGAGGAATGGTTGCCCTCAGCCCCCCTGCACGTCCTATTATATCAAGCATTTGATTGGACTGACAGCATGCCTGCCTTCGCTCACCTTCCATTATTGCTCAAGCCAGACGGTAATGGCAAGCTAAGCAAGCGTGACGGTGACCGGTTGGGATTTCCTGTTTTCCCTTGTGAATGGACCGATCCAAAGACTGGCGAACGAAGTTCAGGTTATCGGGAATCTGGATATTTTCCAGAGGCTGTCGTGAATTTCTTGGCTTTGCTAGGCTGGAACCCAGGTACTGAGCAAGAGTTGCTTTCTCTTCAGGAATTGACCGACATGTTTACGTTGGAACGCTGCAGCAAGAGTGGTGCCAAATTCGATTTTGAAAAAGGCAAATGGTTCAACACGCAATACCTTCAAAAGAAATCGAATGAGGAACTTGCCATTTTATTCGATGAAATCTTGAAAAAGAACGCCATTTGCACTACTTCTGAATCGGATTATCCAAATTTCACCACCGCTTGTGTATCAAAGAACTATGTTGCTAATGCCATCGGCTATGTCAAGGAACGTGCAGGGTTCGTCTCCGATTTGTGGGATCAGAGCTTCTTTTTCTTTAAACGACCTGAATCGTATGCCGAAAAGAATGTTCAGAAATTCTGGAAACCTGAAACCGCGACTTTAATGTATGAATTAATAGGCGTTTTGAATTCAATCGTCGATTTCATACCTGAAGTGATGGAGCCTATCGTCATTGATTGGATCAATCAAAAAGAATACAAGATGGGTGCGGTTATGAATGCATTTCGTTTATCTTTAGTAGGCGAATCAAAAGGACCGCATTTGTTTGATATTGCCGGGATGATCGGTAAAGAAGAAACGCTTCTCAGACTCCGAAAAGCCATTGAGATTTTGAACTAACAACTTCAGCATGTACCAACTTGGCTTTTTGCTATACGTCTATCTTTTCAGAATTGTTTCCCTTTTCCATAAAAAGGCCAGAAAGATGGTGGTCGGACATCGGAATACTTGGCGTATTTTAACCGATGGAATGGACCAATCCAAACCTTGGCTCTGGTTTCATGCCTCTTCATTGGGAGAATTCGAACAAGGTCGTCCCATTATGGAGCGAATTCGAAACGAGCATCCCGAGTATCGTATTCTACTGACCTTTTTCTCCCCTTCTGGTTATGAAGTTCGAAAAAACTATCCTGGAGCTGACTTGATTTGTTACCTGCCATTCGATACCATCCTAAATGTTCGTCGATTTTTGAACCGGGTACAACCTAAAAAAGTCTTTTTCATCAAATACGAATTCTGGCCCAATTACTTAACGGCACTCAAACGTAGACAAATACCCACCTATTTGATTTCAGGCATCTTCAGACAAGAGCAATTATTTTTTAAGAATTACGCGCCATTCTATCGAAGAATGCTGAGTTCATTCACTCATTTATTTGTTCAGAATCAGGTTTCGGTCGACTTATTAGCTTCCATTGGTCGGACAGATGAAGTAAGCATCTCAGGTGACACTCGTTTTGACCGTGTCTTAGAAATTAGAGCGGCAGCAAAAGATCTGCCTATCGCCGAACAGTTTGCGAAAAGCGGTAAAGGGAACATACTCATTGCCGGAAGCTCCTGGCCAAAGGATGAAGCCTTGTTCATTCCTTATTTCAACGAGCATCCGGAATTAAAACTCATCATTGCTCCTCACGAAATTCATGAGGAACATCTTTTAACCATTGAGTCACAATTAAAAAGACCCTTCTTGCGTTATACCCAAACAAGCCCTGAGGAGGCTGTCAAATGCGACTGCCTCATCATCGATTGTTTTGGTTTACTTTCGTCTATCTACAGGTATGGGGACATCGCCTACATCGGTGGAGGTTTTGGAACCGGTATTCACAATACGTTGGAAGCTGCCGTATATGGTATCCCAGTCATTTTCGGGCCCAACTTCGCTAAATTCCACGAAGCAAAGGAATTGCTTGCCTGTGGTGGTGCATTTACTTTTAACTCGGAATCCACACTTTTTGAAATTCTGGATGAACTGAATACGGATGCTGAAAATCGTTTAACAGCAGGAAAAAATGCTGGTGAAATGGTCCATAATGGAAGCGGTGGCACCAATAAAGTTCTAAACCTGATTCGCTTATAATCCTTTTCCATCCAATGGAGAAAACGCTGAAACAAAAAACAACAACCGCTTTAGTCTGGAGCTTCATCGATAAGTTCGGGCAGCAAATCCTGTATTTTGTAACGGGCGTTATTTTGGCTCGAAAGCTAATGAACAGCGACTATGGATTGGTTGGAGCTTTAGCATTTTTCACAGCCATCTCTAGTGCAATCATTGGAAGTGGATATGGAAGAGCATTTATAAATAAGAAAAAGGCAACACAAGATGAATTACAAACGCTTTTTTTATATAACGTAATTACAAGTCTAATCTTTTATGTGATCCTATACTTTTCTGCGCATCTAATTGCAGATTTCTTTAATAGGCCAGAATTGGTTGTACTATCCAGAGTCCTTTTTATTTGTATTCCATTAAATGCGTTATTTGTCATTCAAGAGATTAACATAAACCTTAGAATGGATCTGAATGCAACCGCAAAGACGAATATTTTTTCTTTGATTCCTGCGTCTATCTTGGCAGGTGGAGCGGCTTTAATGGGATTCGGTGTTTGGGCATTAGTAATTCAACTTTTATCAATTTCCACATTTAAGGTGTTTTTCTGTTGGAAATATGGAGGGTTTCGTCCAGGTGGAACGTTCCGAAAACAAGTTCTTAGGGATTTATTTCCTTTTAGTAGTAAAGTCATGATCACCAATCTGATCAATGCCGTTTTCACCAATATCTATTCACTAATCATCGGTTATTATTACAACGTTGCGCAACTCGGGATTTTTAGTTATGCCAATAAATTTAAGGAAATCCCCTCAAACCTAATCTCTGATACCTTTCGAGCAGTATCTGTTCCACTACTCTCACAATTGAATGAAGAACACGATCGGCTTAAACGAATTTTAGGTAAACTTATGCGAACGGTTGCCTTTGTTGGATTTCCAATTATGCTCGGCATCATATTAATTGCAAAACCACTTTTTATTGTCCTCGTGACCACGAAGTGGCTTTCATCAGTACCCATTTTTCAAATACTCTGCTTATCCGGTATTTTTACCGCATTTAATTCAGTTTTACAAGAGTCCGTTTTGGCCAAAGGTCGTTCTAAGGCTGTCCTCTATGTTGAAATACTTAAAAAGGTAGTTTTAGTCGGAATGATTCTACTTACCTTTAAAAAGGGAATAATTGGGTTGGCCACGGGCTTTGCCATTTCATCACTGGTTGCAATGTTACTTTCGCTCCTGCTTTCCGGTAAGATTGTCGGCTATTCAATTTGGCATTATATGAAAGATTGTGCACCGTATTTTACCATTTCATCGATACTTTGCTTAGCAGCATATTATTTGACATCGTCCATCGATAGCGACTTACTAAAATTAAGCAGTTGTATTTTATTCGTAGGAACGTTCTATTTCTTCACCAGTTGGCTACTAAAGTTGGAACCTATGATGGAAATGGTAAGTTGGGTGCATAAAATGATCAACACTTTAAAAAGTAAGAACATTAACTAATTCTATAAGTATGGAATGTCTCATTTGCAACTCACCTATGTTCTTCTTTTTCACTAAAAAGTACGAAGAAGCGCCATTTGACTCCTTCATGGAAGAAATTGGTGAAGTTTATTATTACAAATGTCCGAACTGCGGATTCACTCTATCAAAAACACATCGAGATTTGTCCAATGAACAATGGGAGAAGTTGAATTTCGACTATCATACTCACAGTGAAAAAGTAAAAATCAGCAACAAAAGGCAGGGTAATCCTCCACCCTATTTAGAGCAGGCCTTTATGATTAAAGTTTTGGTTGAAAACGAAATCATCGATAGTACAAGCTTCGTGGATTTTGCTGGCGGCTATGGCACACTGAGCAATATACTGAATAAATATTTTAAGATGCTTTTGCCTGTTTTCGATCCATATGTTCAAAACAACGATCGAAATATTTACATTTCGAAAGAAAATTTGTCAAAATACAAAACTGTCATAAACAGTGCCCTATTCGAACATATAACAACACGCGAAACTTTTGATGATATCAATAACTGCGTTGCAGACGATGGTTGCATGATAATACATACTGTCGTTTGCGAAAACATCCCAAATGACACCAATTGGTTTTATTTGCGACAGCCGGTACATTGTGCGTTCCACACGAATAAAAGCATGACTCTTCTGATGGAGCAATGGGGATACCAATCATCCATTTACTGCCCCCTGAGTAAATGTTGGGTGCTTTTTAAAAAGGAAGTTGCAAATATTCAAGAAAAAATCAACCTCATCAATAATGAATTTCAGTCAGAGTATCTGATTTATAAAATTGGCTTTGTTGATTATTGGAAAGGCTTCTAAAGGTTCCTTTTCATCCAGTTCATTTTTTTGTCATACAAAGCTGTTTTCCATTTTCCTAAGAATGGATACTTGGTGAATTTTCGAATGGCGAATTCCCAATCTTTATCAATTTTAGTTTTGTCTGGTAACCTCATAATAGGATCTGTCGTATTGATTTCTAGATTCAAGTACGACTCATCTTTACCACAATGCTCACCAGAACCATCCCAACCCGTATTATATACAAGCGATTTGCAGGGGAATAGACAAAGCATTTTTTTTTGAAACAAATAATAGGTCACTTTGGTGTCACCCCAATTAGCTCCCTGCCTAACCATTCTTTTGAGGTTATTGGCCGATTTTTCCAAATGTTGGGAATATGCCTTGAATTCTTTGCTTTTAAAATCAGGCAGATTGAAGTTTTCCAAAAAAGGGAGGTATTTATGCTTCCAAGTACCCCAACCGTTTGCTGAAATGTAGTTCATGAAATATACATCATATGAATATCTTTCTGGAATTTTGACATTGACATTAAAACCGCAGATGCCAAAAACAGTAGAATCATACTGATATTTATCCAATGCCATGTTCATGAAGCCAAGGAATAGTGGAGAAACTATATTGTCATCCTCCATGTATATCAATCTGTCGAACCTATCAAAAATTTCTTTTCTTGCCAGTCGAACGGATTCAGCACCTCCAAGATTGGTATCCCACGCAAAAAGAGTGACCGATTTGAAACCGCATATATTTCGAACATAGACACGGATTTTTTCTATTTTTTCAATCAAATGCAGAGCATGAGCGCCATCCGATACAACAAACAAGTCCGTCTCCTTTGCCAATTCGTTTTCTTTCAAAGAGTCGATGCAACCTTGAAGATGTTTTAAGCGAGTATAAACAGATATCAATATCGGTGCAGGCATAGTTTACTTGGATTCAACAATGAAAATAGGTCTTCTGTAGAATTCGCTGAAGGAGGGGAATTCAGATAAATCAACTAACTTTTCAATCAAGCTTTTTTCTTCACCAACCGGGCAGGCATTCAGTTGTTCAAGGACATTGGCAGAAAGGCCTCGATAATCCAAGAATCCGTTCAAGCGGGTGTGGAGTGAAATATCAAGGACCTTCCAACCTGAATTCTTGAACAGTCGAATATTGAATGCAATCTTCTCAGCGTCATCACTTAATGGTATAAGCGGTTTCAGTTTGTTTCCACCCCAGTTGGAACCAATTTGGAACACCATTTTCTTGGTTTTATGGGCCATACGTTTCAAGTATTCGGTCGCATAGGCTTCGTATTCTTCGACAGAGGCAATCATGTCTGTGTCGAAATCCACGCCGGCATGATGCAGAACATTATAATTCAATAAGATATCATGATTTTCCATCAGTTCGATGCCTTGCATGTCAACACCTTGAGCTTTAACCACCAAATTCTTCATCTCAAAGCTTTCAGCTATGTCATGGATAAAAGCAGCATGTGTGGTATTTATTTCGTAAGCATAAAATGTGGAAGATGGGTTTGCGTGCGCTAGACTTAAAATAAAAAAACCTGTATTTGCTCCGATTTCACCGATACTTTTTCCCTTACCGAACTGAAGCGTTTTGGTCAAATAAGAAAATCGGGCTGTATCGCCACGCCAGTTTTCATCGATGGTTTCCGTATAGCCCAATTCGTTCCGTACAAACTCGGGGATATTCTGATACCTCGAATGTTTTGATCCGTCGTTGTACAACGCCTCTAGTTTTTCTTTCAACATATGCCTTTGGATTCGTTATAAAAAATATCTTTTGTGTCTTCTCTCAAATAGACTTCTGATAATAACAGTTTTTCGAGATTTTCATCCAACAATTCAGGTATATAGTCGTGATAGACCGGTACTTTCCCATGTATTCGGTCCTCTACTATACCGCCATGCCAAAAGTACATCACTTCTTTGATTTCTGAAAATCTAGGGCCTTTTATCTCAAAGCCTTGATCCTTAATGAACGATTCAAAAATGGGGACACCTGCGTCGACAAAAAGTTGGGAAGGCCCCCACAACCTGGGATTGGCTTCAATCATCACGTATTCATCGCCTTTTTTCTTTAGCTCAATCATGATTAGCCCTTCAAAGCCTTCTTTCTTAAGCATGTCGGCATACTTGGCTGCAATCGGAAGTTGATGAACATCGGAACTCTGAGCCACAATCATAGACTTACCTCCCGCTTGCTGTACAAGGTTTTTTTGTGAATAGACAACATCCGGCTGTTTGAAACTAAGATAATACAGCAAATAAAAACAGCAACCATCGATAAACTCCTGATAATAAAAGGAATCTCGCTCTTCATTCCTTAAAAACTCTTGCCAATCGCCTTCTGAGTAGATCAGATAGGGCTGCAACGTTTTAGCTTTTCCACTAGCAAAGTATAGACGAGGTTTGGCAACGAACGGGAAGGTCTGATTTTCCATTTTGCCAAATTCCTTAGGGATGGTCAGTCCATACCTTTCACACATTTCCCCAAATGAGTATTTGTCTGAAATCTTGGCATAAAGTTCCGATGAAACCAGCGGAATACAACAATTGAGGTTCTTGTAATACGCTCTATGTTCCAGGAAAAATCGGTTCAGGAATTCTGAGCTAGGTAGAATTACAAAATCCGTAAAACCTGTAGCGGCTGTAGTTACTTTGATGCATTGGTCCAAATCGGCCTTTACCAACAATTTCTCCGATCGAATGGCATAAACAAACGCTTTATAATCCGTTTTGAGAATGGTATCATCATCCGATTTGGCAATGATACAGAAAGGCACCCTCAAACGTGTTGCCTCCCGGCAAAAAGCAACGACCGCTCGTTGATTGTACCCAGAAAAAATCAAGAATGCTTTTTGAATCAAATTCGACATGCCTCTTTGATGGAATGAACAACTTTATCTACATCTTCGGCTGAAAGTTCCGGATAAATGGGAAGGCACATAACCTTGGCCGCGATGGAAGTAGCGATAGGCAAATTTTCGGGAGCGGCAGAAGGCAAATTGCTGTACGTCTCAAAATGGGATATGAGCGGATAAAAATACCTACGGCAAAAAATGGATTTACCCTTCAAATAGTCATAAAGGCTATCTCTCGAAAGACCAAAGGCCTTTTCATCGATTAAAACAGGAAAATAGGAATACGCATGGCGAACTCCTGGAAAGTCAAATAACATGGTCAAACCAGGGACACCGTTTAGCTTTTCACGGTACATTTCAGCGATGGAACGGCGTTTTTCGATGTAGGAATCGACATATTTCAATGATAGCAGTCCGTATGCAGCTTGTACTTCGTTAAGTTTGGCATTAATACCCGGTTCTTCCACCACCAATTCTCCACGAAAACCAAAATTCTTTAGGTTGTCGATGTGGTGCTTCATCTGTTCGTCGTGGCAAATGATGGCGCCACCTTCAATGGTGCTATACACTTTCGTTGCATGGAAACTGAGGATGGAAAGGTCTCCTTCCATCAAAATGGACTTGCCGTCTACATGAACTCCGAAAGCATGGGCGGCATCGTAAATGACTTTCAAACCGTGTTTGTCGGCAATACGTTTGATTTCGGCGGTGTCGCAAGGGTTGCCATACACATGAACCGGCATAATGGCCGTGGTTTGGGGTGTGATGGCCGCTTCAATTTTGGATGGATCCAAGTTAAAGGTTTCAGGGTCGATATCGACAAAAACAGGTTTGATACCGTTCCACCAGAGTGAATGGGTTGTTGCTACAAAGCTAAACGGCGTTGTGATGACCTCACCCTTAATCCCCAATGCCTGTAATGCACTGATGAGTGCCAACGTTCCGTTCGAAAAAAGGGAAAGGTAGTTGACCCCAAGATAATCTGCTAGCTCTTTTTCCAGCTTCTGGTGCATTGGACCATTATTCGTCAGCCAACAATTACTCCAAATTTCCTCCAAATACGGCATGAATTCATCCAACGGAGGTAGCGCCGGCTTGGTGACGAGGATGGGTTTTTCGGAGCTCATGGGCTATGGTGATTATGTATGCAAATGTACGTGATAAAAATTGTTTTCATGCAACGACCGTTAAAAATACAATCTCGCGCGCGTATTAATGGTGAATATACCGGGAAAGGAGATAATTTTCTGCATGAAAAATGTATCTTTGCCGAACTTGCACCCCTATACCGAAGGACATGGACATTTACGAAAATTACATCAACATTGGCCTTGGTGCCGGCGAACAAACCGTTGCTAAAATTCATCAGTTTGAAAAGAATTATAAACATTTTTTTCCGGCTGATAAGGAAGACGAGATTCTGGATATCGGTCCTGGCAAAGGGGAAATGCTTTCCTGTCTTAAAGAACTAGGATACACCAATTTGCAAGCCGTAGACATTTCCGCATCGGTCGTCCACTACATCAAGGATCTGGGATTCAACGGCTTTGTTGCAAACGATCTACCCACTTTTCTGAAAGGGCAGAAATATTCACTCATCACCATGTGCGATGTTGTAGAGCATATTCCTAAAAGTCAGATCGTTGAAATTATGACTGCTGTTCGCAAGGCTTTGACCGAGGAGGGTATTCTGATTGTTCAGGTACCCAACATGCAATCCATCACCGCCAACATTTTTCTGTACGATGATTTCACTCACGAAACAGGATATACAGAACGAAGTTTACTTCAAATGCTGAAACTTGCCGGTTTTAATTCAGTTGAATGCCATGGTTTCGACTTTTTGGGCAATGACTTGAAATCAAAGATCCAAGCCCTTCTGCAGAAATGTCTATGGTGCATGGTTCGTTTTAGCCGTAAGATTAACGGCACCATGCCACATCATCTATTGCATCCCGTATTTTTCGCTGTAGTCCGCAAGTAAATGCAGGTGAACGTTGTCATACCCGTTTATTCACCGGTGCTCAGCCAAAATGAGTCCTTATCGCTGAATCAATGCCTCAAGGTATTGAAAGACTATCACATTACGCTTGTCACCCATCGAGAAGTGGACATCAGTGTCTATCAGGACGCCTTCCTACAAGCGAAAAAACCATTCAAGGTAGCCTATTTCGATAGCAGTTTTTTTGTCAGTGTATTCTCTTACAGCCAGTTGTTATTGAGCAGAAACTTTTACAACCGCTTCAAGGAGTATGAATACATCCTCATTTATCAGTTGGACGGTTTCGTTTTTAAGGATGAACTCGCTGTTTGGTGTGCAAAAGGCTATGATTATATTGGAGCTCCTTGGCTGAAACATTATGGAGTCAATTATGAGGGGAATGAGCTTTGGAAAGTAGGGAATGGTGGTGTTTCACTACGTAAGATTTCCACTTTTCTAAAAGCATTTGATCAGCCATTCCCGTGCAAATCAAATTGGTTTTTCATCAAGAGCCTTCGAAAGAAACAACTGATGCCCATGTTGCTTCGAACAATTCAAATGCTGTTGATGCAGACCTTTTCTCGTAGAACAGTAGAATACGTCCTACAGCACTTTACCGATGAACGCGTCAATGAAGATTGTTTTTGGGCCGAGGCTTTTCAAGGAACCACCTTGGAGATGAACATACCCGATGTCTTGACAGCCGCCCGTTTTTGTATGGAAAAAAAACCCTCGCACATTTACGCTTTGATAGGTAATCAATTACCTTTTACCTGTCACGCGTTCGAAAAATACGAATATGAAACTTTTTGGAAAGAAATCATCGATAAAACCCGTAAAAAACAATAAACATGAAAGGCTTTAATTTTAAGAAGTACCTACCCCACCTTTTGGCAATTGTCATTTTCAGTTGCCTGGCCATTTTTTATTTTTCACCAATCATGTTCGAAAACAAGGATTTACCGCAAGGTGACGTCACCAGCAGTTTCGGTTGGGGTCACGACCTTCGTGAATACCACGAACAAACAGGTGATTACGCGATGTGGTCCAACGCCATGTTTGGTGGCATGCCTGCCAACTACGCATACATGCCACCATCCAACAATGTATTCGGCAAATTCGCCAACATCATCATGTTGAATTTGCCGCCCTTTCATGTAGGCGTCGTATTCCTTTATTTGATTGGATTTTATATTTTTCTTTTGGCCTTGGGATGTAGCCCATGGTTGAGCATTGTCGGGGCAATCGCCTATGGGTTGGCGTCTTACAACCTTATCATTATCGATGCAGGCCACGTGAATAAGGGTTTGGTCATGGCGACGATGGCTCCCATCATAGGAGGTATCATCCTCACCTACCGAAAGAAATTCCTGCTAGGTAGCCTCATCACCCTCTTTTTTACTGGCATGAATGTTTTATGGAACCACCAGCAAATCAGTTATTATTTGGTACTTATCATTTTGGTGCTGGCCATCGTTTATTTCATCTATGCTATAAGGGAAAAAACAGTCAAGGACTTCTTCAAATCTTCGTTGATTCTCGTTGTGGTTGCAGCCTTGGCTGTTTTACCAGCCATTGACCGATTGGTTCCGACAGCCGATTATTCGAAAGAAACCATGCGTGGCGGTGCTGTCCTGAAGCAAAATGCCAGTGGAAAACAAGAAAATTCCGGTCTTGACATCGATTATGCGTACATGTGGAGTTATGGCAAAGCGGAATCCATGACACTTCTCATTCCCAATTTTTATGGTGGTAGTTCCCAATACAATCTCGGAAAAGACTCAAAAACATACGAAGCGCTGAAACAGACCGGTCAGGCGGATCAATACATCAAACAATTTCCTGCTTACTGGGGTGACCAACCTGGAACTTCCGGTCCAGTTTACATCGGTGCCATTATTTGTTTCCTATTCATTTTAGGTCTCATCATTGTAAGAGGTCCGGAACCATGGTGGATATTGATTTCGACCATTATCGCCCTTATCCTTTCCTGGGGACGAAACTTTGAGGGTATCAATCAATTCCTGTTCAATTATCTTCCACTTTATAATAAGTTCCGAACTCCGTCCATGGCTTTGGTCATTGCCGAAGTGACCATGGCAACGTTGGCGGTACTCGCTGTCAAAGAGATTTTGAGCAGACCCGACAAAAAGACCTTGCTGAAGCCTCTTTACATCGCGACAGGCATTACGGGAGGATTGAGTTTGTTCTTTGCACTCTTTGGTGGAGGCATGTTTAGTTTCACCGGAGCTACCGACTCAAGCTTCCCAGCATGGTTGATACAAGCCGTGGAGGAAGACCGCAAACACATGTTGACTTCGGATGCATGGCGTTCGCTCATTTACATTGTATTGGCATCAGGCTCCATTTGGTTGCTCATCAAGTCAAAAATCAAGCCGGCTTTGCTGATAGGTGCACTCGGATTACTAATTCTGGTAGACCTTTGGTCCGTTGACAAACGTTTTTTGAACGATGATAGTTTTGTTCCAAAAAGAGAAGCAAAAGCCATTAACCCGACTGAAAACGATCTGAAGATTCTGCAAGACAAAGACCCGGATTACCGCGTACTGAATCTTGCCGCCAATACGTTCAACGAAGCCAGAACATCGTATTTCCACAAATCCATCGGTGGTTACAGCCCTGCCAAATTCCGCCGCTATCAGGATATCATCGATTACCATTTGTCCGGTAAAATCAATGTGAATGTGCTGAACATGTTGAACACAAGATATGTCATCGTTCCCACACAGGAAGGTGGATCGACGGTTCAAACGAATCCAAGTGCATTGGGGAATGCATGGTTTGTGCAAAATATTCAATGGGTGAATTCTCCCGATGAGGAAATCGTTGCTTTGACCAACTTCGAGCCGGGCAAGGTTGCCGTCATCGATAAGGCATGGCAAAAGACATTGGGAATGGACAACATAAATCAAAGTGATACTTCTAAGGTCCTGTTGACGTCCTATTCACCTAAGAAATTGGTTTACAGTTATGATGCCAAAAACGAAAACCTTGCAGTCTTTTCCGAAGTCTTCTACAAGACATGGCGTGCTTATGTGGACGGTACCGAAGTCACTCCTATTCGAGTGGACTACATTCTAAGGGCCCTTAAGGTTCCAGCTGGAAAACACCAAATCGAATTCCGCTGCGAAGACACTTTATATGCCAAAAGCGCAAAAATGTCTCTTTGGGGATCCATCTTAGTAAGCATCGTAATGATAGGCCTTTTAGTCGGATTGTTCCTTGAAAACAAGAAGAAAAGACAAACAGCATAAATCATGAAGGTTTCCATCATCACCATCACATTCAATCCGGGTGCACTTTTTGACAGGACGGCGCAAAGCATTCTGAATCAGACATGCGGGGACTTCGAATTTGTGGTGGTTGATGGGAAGTCAAGTGACGATACCATTACGAAAGTTCAGCAACTTATGCCTGCTTTCAAGGAGAAAGGTATACCTGTTCGTTGGACCAGCGAGCCCGACAAAGGAATCTACGATGCCATGAACAAGGGGTTAAGATTGGCTTCGGGCGATTATGTATGGTTTATGAATGCAGGTGACGTCATCTCTTCACCAACGACATTGGAAGCGGTGTTTTCTTCCATTCCATCAGGCAAAAATGAACCTGACTTCATGTATGGTGAAACCTTGATTGTCGATGCCAATGGTGGAATAATGGGTGAGAGAAGATTAAAAGCGCCCAAGGAACTAACATGGACAAGTTTCCGAATGGGCATGCTGGTATGTCATCAGTCCATGTTGGTCAAACGAACAATGGCTCCCGAATATGATTTGAGCTATCGCTATTCTAGTGATTTTGATTGGACCATCCGATGCTTAAAAAAAGCACGTTACATTCACAACACAGGACTGGTCATCGCGCACTTTCTGGACGGTGGTGTTTCCAAGAAAAAGATGAAAGCGTCTTTGAAAGAACGGTTCAACATTATGACCGTCTATTATGGATGGTTGCCAACCGTGATCAGACATCTTTGGTTCGTCTGTCGGGCTGCTTGGTTTAAACTCTTTCACGGTTGGATATAATAACAGAGATGGGAAAGATTCAAGTGAATGTCTTATTGGTTTGCTTCAACCAGGAGAATTACATCGGTCAAGCGCTAGAAAGCATTCTGATGCAACGTTTCGATGGCGACCTCCATTTGATTATTGCGGATGATTCATCCACAGACCTCACTTTGGAAATCATTCAATCATTTGAGAGCACTGCCCCATTCCCATTCATTTATCTACCTAAAGAACCCAATCTCGGCATTTTCCATAATTACCGTCGGGGCTATGCTGCCTGTCATGGAGACTACATTGCTGTCATGGAGGGCGATGATTACTGGACGGAACCAGATCGAATTCAAAAGCACGTTGACTTTTTGGAAAAGCACCAAGATTGTGTGATGACGATGAATCGATTGAGCAACCTGTATCAGGAAAAAGGGCTTATGGTAGCCCAAAAATGGCCGTTCAAAGATGAATATCAATACATCAGCGCACGTATGTTGGCTTATGGGAATCTTTTGGGCAACCTTTCAGCCTGTGTTTTGAGAAATAGTACTGTCAAGAAGTTGAAACCAGAGATTTTTGATATCAATACGGCGGACTGGATGCTTGGCTTGGCCTTGGGTCGGTGGGGCTACATTGCCAAATTGAAAGACCTTTCTTCCGTTTACAGAATCAGTCAACGTGGATTATGGTCAAAAAAAACAAAGAAACAGAAATTACTCGATTTGAATGAAACCGTGAAACGTTACGATCAGTTTTTGGAATATCGCTATACCAAAGAATTTTCGGCACTCAAGCGTATCCTTTGGATGGAACATTACGCACCTGATTTATTCATGAAGGTATTTAGACGTTTGTATTTTCCGATCATCAAGCGTAAATTGCACCAATAATTACAATAATACGACCATGAAACCCAAACCTTCAACAAAGAAGGCTACACCCTTAAAGCCGAAACAACAAACCACTCCAGAAATCAAAGTTGTTTCCGGAAGTTGGTTCTCCTTCTTATTCAAACCATACAACTTGCTCTTCGGATTCATTGCCTTGATGGTTCTTGCAGGACTTAACAAGAATGTTCCTGCTTACAACTGGGTCTATAATAGTCTCTTGAAAGACGGCTATAACTATTGCGGTATGGTTCAGAAAGAAATAGACAATCGCACGAGAGGGATCAGCGATCCCGCCGTCAAGCGTCAAATTGCTTACGACACGAAATACGAGGCTAAGGTTGGTACTGAATTCCTGGTTCTGAAAGAGATTCGAGACCATACGCCACCAAATGCCATCATCTTATTTCCTCCACCTCTCGTTCTGACTCAGAAGACAACCTACCTGACCCTCCGATATGAGATAGGAATGAAACCTTGGGCTTCGCATTTCCTGTATCCGCGCACCATCGTCTATGAACAGGAAAAGGGTAAAAATCCATTCTATGACAAGGCGCAATACATTTTCATATTGCACGGATGGGGTTTCGATCATCTGGATTATGAGCCACAACAACGAAATCTGATAGACATCCTTCCCATCCACAAGTCACAAATCCGTTAACGAATTTCGACATGATCATCTTAGGCATCACACTGACAATACTCATCGGGCTGGCCGTCATGCTGGCCATCTCCACCAGATTCACACTGTTGGAATACCTTAGTCTTGCTTTCCCGTTGGGAATGGGTCTTCAGACCTTCCTGATGTCCTTGCTCGACTGGAGCAATATCGGAATAACTTTGGGCGGTACCATCCTAATTAGCTTGGTGGCTTTGATAGGGATCCTTTTTCTGGCTTATCGTAATTTTAAAAAAGACCCTAATTTTCTTAGCCGTATCAACTTGAAGAATTTCAAACTGCCGAAACCGAATCTGGTGTGGATTATTTTCACTTTTTTGCTTATTTGGTTTGAAAGTATGAATTTCTACAAAACGGCCTTTTTCCCTTCGTTCGACACGGACAGCATCCGAGGTTACAACTTTGTAGGAATGGCCATCGCGGCAGAAGGTACTCTTAAAGGTTTGTCACTCTTTACAAGTCCGAATTACAATTTCCAGGCCGATGCAGGACTAGCCGCCTACACACCCTTTGCTCAACTTTCGTACGCCTATGTGTACTTGTTTGGCGCTATGGCTTCCAAGATTGTCAATGCAATGATGTATCTGAGCTTTTTAGGCATCTTTTATGCCTTGCTCAAACGTGTCACCACCCATACAGCTGCGGTAATCTTCACCCTCATGATGATGATTACACCGGAAATGTTGGCTTTTTCCGCGCTCTCAGGCATCAACGTATTACACACCGTTTATGCATGTTCCGGTTTATTGTTCGCCGTCCTTTGGTTCAACACGAAAGACCAAAAACTGCTGGTCATATCAGCCATATTGCTTTCAATGAACTGTTTTACTAGGAACGAAGGCATCGTCTTCTCTGCCATGGCCAGCCTGTTGGTATTGTTTCGATTCTTTAAAAAAGACCTGGATTGGAAGAAAGCATTGATGTTTATCGTGACAGCTTTCTTTGGATTCATCTATTGGACTCTTTTCCTGAAAGCGAATCACATCCACTCTGGTAGCGACTTGATCATAACCAAACTGTTTTGGGACGGAGACAAAATCTCGACCATGTATCGGGAGTTGAGCCAATTATATTTTAATTCGCAATATTATGGCATCGGCGTCATGGTCTTTGCCCTCATGCTTTTGCTTAATTTATGGAATTTGTTCCGAAAAGGTGATCAAGTAGCCTTGGTTGTAGCAACTCTTGGAGTGATGGTATTGTATACCTTGATCATCTATCAGATTAATTTTGTTTGGGACAGCATTGAAAACGTCTTGCGATATTCGTACAAACGATTTTTCTTTTCGTTTATCCCCATGATGTGGTTCTACATCGCGACCAACGGAATTACCATGTGGGCAACCAAAAAAACGGACGATTTGCTGTATAAGAAGTGACCGCTTAGAGCTTGTACAAGGATTCCTGCTCCTTGATTTTTCGTGACGCACGGCAAGTGAAGGCTTCATCAAGGAACCCTATTCCATAGCCGAAAAGCTGGGTATATGCTGTAACAACCGATAATAAAGCAATCTTCAACTTTTTGTTTTTTATCCAGGAATCGATGAAAAGCAGGAGAGCATACAGGGCAATAAAAAGCAACCAAAGTGGCGATATCAATGCGAGAAGCACTAACAGCACATGCCCAAGTACAAAAATAACGGGTAAGGTATGCACTACTTTTAAGGAGCCGGGGTGTGCTTTGGTAAGTACGATACGCGATTTCCCAAATGTGTTGACCTGCAAATAGAACCGCCGAAGGTCCACACGGCGTTTGTGGTAGACAAAAGCGTCTCTGTAAAGTTTGGTTTCCATCCCATTTTCACGAACACGAAGGCTGAAATCGATGTCTTCACCTATCATGGGTCGGAAACCCTTGGTCACTTCAAATGCTTTTCTGGAAATACCCATATTGAACGAACGGGGATTGAATTTCTCCATCTGTTTGGCTCCTCCACGAATTCCCCCCGTTGTAAATAACGAAGTCATTGAGTAATTCACCGCTTTTTGCATGTCCGAGAAGCTATCATTGGCATTGTCCGGTCCACCGAAGCAATCGGAAGTTTCGGCTTTTAGTCCTGCTTCCACGGCCTCAAAATACCCCGATGGAATCACACAATCCGAATCAAAAAGAATGAAGTATTCGCCTTTAGCATGTTCCATTCCATAATTACGACGAAAGCTTCTGTCAGTGCCTGGAACAAAGAAATAATGGACATCAAGTCGATTCTTGAATGAATCAGCAACCTTGTCAGATTTAAAGGGTGAATTGTCTTCGATGATGATGACCTCGAAATTTTTGTACGTTTGCAAGGTCAGGCTTTCCAACAATTCGGCCATTTCATCGGGCCGATTGTAGATGGGTACAATGACACTGTATTTAGGCATTGGTATCGTGTTTTTCAAAATAATAGAACAGTTGACGGATGCCTTCACGGATATCGACCTTAGGTTCAAAGCCCAATTCTTTTAAAGCTGAATGGTCTATGGTGTAACGTGGATTATTCGTAAAACTGCCAAAATTTTCAACCGACATGCCATTGAGTGTATGAACTGGGATTTCTATTCCGAAAATCTCATTATAAACTTCCTTGACCATTCCGGCAAGTTCCAAAAGTGTGTAGGTGTTGGAGGAGGAAATATGGTAGACAGAATAATCTTTATTCTTTGGAGCATTTTCGAGCAGCAATTCCACTGCTTGACAAACATCACTTCCATGTATGAAATCCCGCTGAGGTGAACCGTCTGATAGCAACCTGATGGTTTTCTCAAAATAGGCAGTTCGGCACAAATCGTTGACTGCCAACCACCAACAATTATTCTCTGGAAAAAGAGGTTGTCCATAACTGTTGGAAAGTCGAACCGTCAGGCAATTCACACTACTGGTACGATTGTAATAATCACATACTTGTTCCGATAGTACATGTGTCATTGCATATACGTTGCCTGGATTTAAGGGATGGTGTTCATCAATGATTTCAGCAGCTAAGGCTCCGTAAACGTGAATGGTGGAAAAGTAGAGAAACGATTTCAGCCCTTTGTCGGCAAATGCATTTAATAATGCCCAAATAGGTTGGACATTGATTTTAAGAACCTGTTCGAGCTCAAAGGCCTGTGATTGATGATGATCTAGAGATACCAAGTGAATGATGGCATCAAAGGAGCGCTTCTGCAGCATTTCGATGGTGGGATGCTCCGCGATACTGCCGACCAATACTTCTTCCATGGCGTGACACCAAGTGGGATCATTGGGCGTGTCCGGAAAACAAAGTGCAGTGATTTGGTACCCCTGATTGGCAAGATGTAGACTGATTTGGGCACCCAAATACCCATTGGCTCCTGTTATCAAAATTCGTTGAGGTGCGTTCATGGTTGGTATCTTAGAATGGGTACTCAAAGCGATCAAGCTCGGCACGTTCCACTTCTTCGGGATCGTGTTCCATATCTGCCATGTTTAGTAAGAGATTCAGACCTTGGTCCAATCCTTCGAATGCCAACCAGAGACCAGGTTGCACTGTCAGTCGCTGGTAATTCTCAGGGCCGATTTCAACGGACAAAGTTTGACCTTTTGAAGGGCTATCGGGTCTGTCATCATGAAGCACAAATCGAATCTTTCCGACGGGAACAACCAAGTTCAGGGTCATTCTAAGGTGCTTTTTCCACGGTTTTACTTCACCGGGATGTACTGTTGAAAAATAGGCTTCTCCGAAATCGGCGTAACCGGGGTCCGATTTTTTCATACCGTGAAGAACATCACCTTTGGGATGATGGATCTGTTTCAGCGGAGTTAATAGGACACCTTCCATGGGGTAGGATTTTTATTCGGTAATTGTCCAAACCTGAGACCGAGCAGCTGCTTTAGCCTCATACGATTCCAATTGTGCCATCGTAAAAGCATATAGGTCGGAGGAAGTCTGTGAACAAGCTTTGTACCATTCGGCCGTAAAGCTGATTAATTCCTTGTAGTCCAATGTTGGGGTCCATTTGAGGAAGAACAACGCTTTGTCGCAATTGAGTTTGAGTAAGCCGGCTTCGTGAAATGGCACATTTCCGGTGATGGTATAGGGTTGAACACCTGAAGGCAAACCAAAAATGGAGCCGACGGCTGAAAGCAATTCGACCACCGTATGATTGTTTTCTGCCTGAGGACCAAAATTGAATGACTGACCATGCAAACTCTTGTCTTGAGCTAGTTTTTGTCCGAGAGTCAAGTAGCCACTCAGAGGCTCCAGAACATGTTGCCAAGGTCGGGTTGCTTTCGGGCTGCGGATTTCGACGGGTTGGCCCTTGCTCCAGGAGCGAATGCAATCGGGTATGATACGATCCAATGCCCAGTCTCCACCACCGATGACGTTGCCCGCACGGGCGGTGCAAAGGCGAACCTTACAGGATTCTTTCTGAAAAAAAGAATGGAAATAACTTTTGAATACGATTTCAGCCGCGCCCTTAGAGCCACTGTAAATATCCTTGCCGCCCATTGGGTCGGTTTCCTTATAACCCCAGACCCATTCGACATTGTCGTAACACTTGTCGCTGGTGATGAGGACTGCCGTACAATCAGGGTTTTCCAGACGCAAGGCCTCCAATATGTTCGCAGTACCCATTACATTGGTGGAAATCGTATCAAGGGGCGCTTCGTATGAAATGGATACCAATGCCTGCGCTGCCAAGTGAAACACAAATTCGGGTTGGATTTCGCGGATGATTTCCTGCACCTTGGCTGCATCACGGACATCGGCCCAATGATGATGTATTTTTTGTTCGATGCCAAGTTGATTGAACATGCAAGTATCACCCGGTACCCCGTTCGATAAACCATAAACTTCGGCGCCCATTTCAAGCAACCAAAGACTCAGCCAACTGCCTTTGAAACCGGTATTGCCGGTAACCAGAACCTTTTTACCTGCATAAACGCCGTTGAAAAGGGCATTTTTTGTTACCACTTCACCCATGGTGCTTGCTTTTTTTGATACATTTCGTTGAGCAGACTGTATTCGCGGGACGTATCCATCGGTTGCCAGAATCCGTCGTGTTCGAAAACCTGCATTTGACCGTCGATCACAAGTTTGCGAATGGGTTCCTGTTCAAACACCAAGTTTTCGTCGTCCGACAAATATTCGAAAACGGCACGGTTCAGCACGAAAAATCCGCCGTTAATTCTACCGCCACTAACTTGTGGTTTTTCATTGAATCCCTGGGCCTGCTTCGTGGCGGCGTTGTATTCGAGTTCGCCGAAGCGACCGGGAGGATGGACTCCTGTAACCGTTGCGATTTTGCCATGTTCCAAATGGAACTGAACCAAAGCTTCGATATCGACATCTCCAACTCCGTCACCGTAAGTGAGCATAAAGTTTTCATCTTCGCCAATGTACTCGCGTATTCGTTTCACACGAGCACCAGTCATGGCGTTGAGTCCGGTTTCAGCCAATGCGATTTTCCAACCATCTTCATCGGTTTTAACCCGTTCCATCGGGGGAACTTGCCCACCGATGGTCAGTAGTAAATCCGTAGGTTTGGCTCCGTAATTGAGAAAGTAATTCTTGATGACCTCGCTTTTGTAGCCCAAACACAAGACGAAATCGGTATGCCCGTACTGAGCATAGGATTTCATGATGTGCCACAGAATCGGATAATCTCCGACTGGGATCATGGGTTTCGGCAGGTTTTCCGCCACCTCGCGGATACGGGTTCCGTAGCCGCCGCAAAGAATTACCGTCTTCATACGTTTAGTATCTGTAATGTTCGGCTTTGTAAGGACCGTCAACATTTACGCCGATGTAATCAGCTTGGTCTGGAGTCAATTTTGTCAACTTCACACCGATGCGTTCCAAGTGCAAACGAGCCACTTCTTCATCCAAGTATTTGGGCAAACGGTAAACGTTCACTTCGTATTTCTTAGTCCAAAGTTCGATTTGAGCCAAAGTCTGGTTGGTAAAGGAGTTGCTCATCACGAAGGAAGGATGGCCGGTGGCGCAACCCAGGTTTACCAAGCGCCCGTCTGCCAGCAATATGATGGAATGTCCTTCGGGGAAAAAATATTGATCCACCTGTGGTTTGATGTTGCGTGACTTGATGCCCGGATAGCTCTTAAGCTTTTCAACTTGGATTTCATTGTCAAAGTGGCCAATGTTACAAATGATGGCATTGTCAAGCATCTTGTTCATGTGGTCAATTCGGATGATGTCGCGGTTACCGGTGGTAGTCACATAGATGTTGCCTTCGGCCAACGCTTCCTCCACAGGTTTCACTTCGAAACCTTCCATGGCGGCCTGCAAGGCACAAATTGGGTCGATTTCAGTCACAATGACACGGGAACCATAACTGCGCATGGAATGGGCACAACCTTTGCCAACATCTCCGTAGCCGCAAACAACGACTACTTTGCCGGCCAACATAATGTCGGTAGCACGTTTGATACCGTCGGCCAACGATTCGCGGCAACCGTACAAGTTGTCGAATTTGGATTTGGTTACAGAGTCATTGACATTGAAAGCTGGGAACAATAATTCTTTAGCTTCCATCATTTGATACAAGCGGTGAACACCTGTCGTGGTTTCTTCCGAAACACCTTGAATGGCAGGTACGCGGTTGGCCCAGAAGTTTTTGTCTGCTTTCAACAGATCTTTGAGGATTTCCTGCAGCAATTTTTCATCTTCGGTTCCGGCGACGCCGTTCAAAACGGAAGGATCCTTTTCGGCTTTGAAGCCAAGGTGACACATCAGTGTGGCATCTCCTCCATCGTCCACAATCAGTGTTGGGCCTTGTCCGTTGGGGAAATTAAGTGCCTGAAGTGTACACCACCAATACTCGGTCAAACTTTCACCTTTCCAAGCGAAAACAGGAACTCCTGCGGCTGCAACGGCAGCAGCGGCATGATCCTGAGTGGAATAGATGTTGCAGCTGACCCAGCGGACATCAGCGCCCAGTTCAACCAAGGTCTCGATCAATACAGCAGTTTGGATGGTCATATGCAGGGAGCCCATGATGCGCGCGCCTTTCAACGGCTTTGACTGACCGTATTTGGCACGGAGAGCCATCAGGCCTGGCATTTCGAATTCAGCCAATTCAATTTCCTTGCGACCGAAATCGGCAAGATTGATATCGGCTACACGGTAAGATTCAGCAGTGAACAAAGGGGTAGTTTCCATGAATGAGAACGAATTATGTATTTAAACTTGATTATATGCGGAATTTCAGCGGCAAAGATACAAAAACCGCCAAACTAAAAAGAGAGTCGCTTCAACGAATTACTGAAACGACCCTCTTTTTTAATAGGTTACTCTGTTAAACCACATAGGTGGAGGATGCCGTGTCACCACCCTTGCCTGTCCAGTTGGTGTGGAAAAATTCCCCTCTTGGTTTGTCGATGCGTTCGTAGGTGTGAGCGCCGAAATAGTCTCTCTGTGCTTGCAACAAGTTGGCAGGAAGGCGTTCGCTTCTGATTCCGTCGAAATAACAAAGGGCTGTGGTCAATGCAGGTACAGGAATTCCATACATCATAGCTGTGGCACAGACTCTTCTCCAGCCAGCTTGAGCCGTTTCCACTTTTTCCTTGAAATAAGGATCCAACAGCAAATTAGTGAGGTTCGGGTTCTTGTCAAAGGCTTTCTTGATGTCGGCGAGGAACACGGAACGAATGATGCATCCGCCGCGCCACATCAGCGCGATACCGCCGTAATTCAGATTCCAGCCGTACTCTTTGGCTGCTTCCATCATCAGGTTGTAACCTTGAGCATACGAAATAATCTTTGCTGCAAATAGCGCATCTTTGAGGTCCGAAATCAATTGAGCTTTGTCTCCGCTGAACTTTTCAGTTGGCCCACTCAGGATTTTTGAAGCTTCCACACGGATGTCTTTTTGAGCTGACAAGCAACGTGCGAATACGGACTCCCCGATCAATGTCAGCGGTATGCCTAAATCAAGCGCTGCAACTCCAGTCCATTTTCCAGTACCTTTTTGACCGGCAGTATCCAGAATCTTTTCTACCAACGCTTCGCCGTTTTCATCCTTGTAACCCATGATGTCACGGGTTATTTCAATCAAATAAGAATCCAACTCACCTTCATTCCAATTTTTGAACACTTCATGCATTTCATCTGCGCTCAATCCCAGCATTTCTTTCATCATCTGGTAAGCTTCACAAATAATCTGCATGTCGCCGTATTCAATGCCGTTGTGAACCATTTTGACGAAATGACCGGCACCGCCTTCGCCTACCCAGTCGCAACAAGCTGATCCATCTTCCACTTTCGCAGATATCGCTTGGAAGATCTCTTTGACAGCAGGCCATGCAGCAGGTGAACCACCAGGCATGATGGACGGGCCGTTCAGTGCTCCTTCTTCGCCACCGGAAACTCCTGTGCCAATGAATAACAAGCCCTTGCTTTCAATGTACTTCGTCCGGCGGATGGTGTCGGGAAAATGTGAATTACCACCATCGATGATGATGTCGCCCGGTTCCAAAAAGGGAATGATTTTTTCGATGAAATCGTCAACGGCTTGACCAGCTTTGACCAACATCATCACCTTACGAGGCCTTTCGAGTGAAGCGCAAAGTTCTTCAATGGAATGAGCACCGATGAAATTCTTACCAGCACCGCGACCTGCGATGAACTGATCCACTTTTTCGACGGTACGGTTGAATACGGCTACGGTGAAGCCTTTGTTCTCCATGTTCAACACCAGGTTTTCACCCATGACGGCCAACCCGATTAATCCAATGTCTGCTAATTTTTTCATACTCTTCTTCTATGGTTTTACATTAATAAGTTACTTTATCTTGAAGCCTAGTGCTTCCAATTTCTGCTGAATTCTTGGTTCAACATCCCTACAGAGCACTGTGTATGTGGGATATTCCCTTCTGACTGGATAATCGCCTCTCCATTTCTCAAACATTTCGGGATTTTTGCGCAAGTGGGCATCATCGGTCCGAATGTCATACGTTGCCAAAATAGCTTTGGACAACAGGCCTTCTTCGGTCAATATATTACCATCCAGTTCAATCAATGTCTTTTCAGGAAGTTCCACGTTTTCTGCTTTCCAATTGTCAATTCCCAAGCCAAAGAACCGGCTGAGCGCTTGAATGCTCATGGTCGTACCGTTTGCCTTTCCATCCTTGGAATAACCGGCGATGTGGGGTGTAGCCAGTTCAGCCATATCGAGAAGTTCCAAATCGATTGCGGGTTCGTTTTCCCAACAATCCATCACCAAACCTGAAATCTGACCGTTCTTCAACGCCTCTTTGGCGGCAATGGTCTCGAGAACCTCTCCCCGACAAGAATTGAATAGGTATGGCTTCCGTTTCAACGATTGGAAGAACCCTTTGTCGGCCAAATGGAAGGTGGCATCTTCGCCAAGTATGTTGAGCGGTACGTGCAAGGTAATGAAATCGGCCTCCTGCATGATTTTCTGAAGGCTGCAAAATGGTGCTGGGCCTTCAACTCTGGCCCTGGGCGGGTCGTTCAGCAAGACCTTCATCCCGAATAGCTCACAGACCCTAGCTACTTTGGAACCTACTTGGCCAACACCGACCACGCCGATGGTTTTACCCTTCAGCTCTAAACTATTGCGTTCAGCCAATACAAAAAGTGCTGAAGCGATGTACTGCTCCACGGACTTAGAGTTGCAACCTGGCGCGTTCGTCCACAGGATTCCAGCTTTGTCGCAATACACAGTATCGATATGGTCGAACCCGATAGTCGCCGTAGCAATAATCTTAACAGCTGAACCCGCCAGCAATTGTTCATTGCAAATGGTACGGGTTCGAGTGATGATGGCATCTGCATCCTTTGCTATCTCAGGAGTGGTTTTGGGGCCGGGAAGGTACAGAACCTCTCCGAACGGCTCCAAAGCCCCCTGAATATAGGGAATCTTATCGTCGATTATGAACTTCATAAAATTAATTCGTATTCACGGATCAATAATTGAACCGGTCTTTAAACGCCCACAACCCCAATGCAGGGTTGGATATATAATAAATTTCTTCACCGTCAGGCATCGTATTGTATCCATCCCGCAGTTTTAAAGGATTATATTTTGCAGTTACGGCATCAATATCGGCATACATGAAACCGACGCTTTCAATTTCCTCTTTGGTCAAATTCTCAGGACCTTTTCCTGGACAATAGGTAATGCTGAAACGGCCTTCAGAAGAGCCATGTATCAAATGCGCGGCGGCACTCAGATTGTTCCGCAGTTCCTCATTCGCGTCACAAGCCTTCAACGTTGCAGGTGTACCGAAATACCCGTATTTGCGAATGAGGCGGTCTATTTCCTTGTCTTCACCGAACTCTTTCAAAGCCGGTGCAAGAATGATCAATTCACCCTTGTCATCAATGGCCATTCGGGTCCGATAAACCGATTTGTTACCCAACCACGTACTTTTGAACTCCGTCGGATCCAAATAAACAACCACTTTTTTCAACGGCTTTTCCAACATGTCGAAATTCACTTGCAAAGACAGTTTTGCTGCCTTGTCAAATACTTCGAAATCATCACCAATGTACAAACCACGAGTTTTCACTTTACCGTCGGATTTATCCAAACCGACTACCGTTTGAACATAAACGATGGGCAATTGATTGGTGAAGTGTTCCGATGCATAATTAAAAATGCGGCGCACAGGCGTATCGGCATGTCCCATCATGCGCTCCATGCCAAAGGAGGCACCGACGAAATGGCTCTTATTGATGCCCTCCACTCCTCCAGTTCCTACAAATATGTTTTTATTGTAGTTGGCCATTCCAACCACTTCATGTGGCACAACCTGCCCGATGGAGAGTATCAAATCGAAATTTCCCTCGATGAGCAACTTATTCACTTGAGCCGGCCAAGGGAATTCAACGGCGCCCTCAGACACTTCCCTGACAAAGGAAGCAGGAACCGTTCCGACCGTAACCACATCATGACGCCAATCGTGTTCGCGGATAAGCGAAGAAGGCATCTTTCCGAACATGTGGCTGATTTGATGCTGGGTCATGGGTGAATGGGTCCCAAGCGCAGGAAGGACGTCGGTCAAATAGTCCCCGTAATATTCCCAAGTGAATTCGGTCAGTTCGCCGGCACGGCTGGGCAAACGGGTATAATCGGGCGGTATGGCCAAGACTTTGCTTTTTACCCCCATTTTGTCCAAGGCTTCAAACAATCCTTTCTTCAAGTCGTCCGGACCCAATTCCAAATCGATAGACCCAATTTCGAAATAAAGCATATTTTAGCGTTTTACGCGCGCGTTACCTTTCCAGATACTCCAAACCATATCTTCGTCCGCGGGCTGAGCATAGTCAGTCAGGAACGTTGTGGCTAAGGCTCCTGTTGCCCAACCGAACTGTGGCCATTTCTCAGGGCTCCAACCTTTGAGAATACCGTAAAGCAGTCCACCTACGAAACCATCGCCACCACCGATTCGGTCGAGAACAGTGATTTTGCGAGGTTCAATTACTTGCCAATCGCTGCCCTCCAGCATGATGGCACCCCAAAGATGTTCATTGGCGCTGATAACTTGACGCAAGGTGGTAGCGAAAACGGAAGCGTTGGGATATGCTTTCTTAACCCTTCCAATCATTCCTTTAAAGCCTTCAATCTCCGCTTGAATACCTTTTCCTCCTGCCTCAGGGCCTTCTATGCCTAGGCACAATTGGAAGTCTTCTTCATTGCCAATCAGTATATCGGAGACAGAGGCTATTTCAGCAAAACTTTCACTAAGCTGTTTTTCACGCCCTTTCCAAAAAGAAGCACGGTAATTCAAATCGAATGAGATGCGGCTGCCATATTTTTTGGCTGCACGGGCTATTTCCAAACAGAATGTCGTCGTTTCGGGTGACAAAGCAGCTATCAATCCGGATAAGTGTACGATTTGAACGCCCTCCTTCCCAAAAATTCGTTCCAAGTCGAAATCCTTGACATTCAAGGTCCGACCTACTTCGCCGGCTCTGTCGTTTTGAACGCGAGGACCACGAGAGCCGTAACCACTGTCTGCTATGTTGAATTGGTGACGAAATCCCCAAGGGTCGCCTTGGGCAACTTCAGGACCTTCAAAGTCCATGAAGCGGCTTTTCAAATCACTTTTGATAAATTGGGCGATGGGGCTGTCTTTTACAAAAGTAGTCAGCACTTTAACCGGCATTCCAAGGAAGGAAGCGATGCTGGCAACATTGGTTTCAGCACTGGTGGCTTGCATTTCAAACAAATGGCTGCTGTGCACCGGTTGACCATTTACTGGAGTGATGCGTACACCCATGCTTGTTGCAACCAAAAGGGAATACTTACATTCTTTTTTTAGTTCAAGGCTCATACTAAAATATTTAGGAAGAATTTTAACAAGGTGGAATGGGAATCTACTCTTACAAAGATATAAAAAACCTCAAAAACTATCCGTACTTTCGTGGTTTACTTTGTGTAATAATTGACCAAAATGAGTCATTACGGTTCAACTTTTGCCCTTTTTTTCCTTTTACCCTTTATCGCGGTTTCAGCCTCGGAAGCTATGCTTGATTCCACAGTGAACACTATTGACTCATCCTTAAATTTTGTTCATAGGGGGACATGGACAGAAAGCATTTTTGTAAAACAATCACTTGTCCCTGCAGCACTGGCAGTAACAAGTCTTGGCATATTGGCTGTTCCCGATTTAAAAAACCGAATTCAAGAACGGTTGAACTGGAATGCCTCGGAAAAGGTCAACCTCTTTGACGATGAACTTCGATATGTACCGATGGGTGCTGTGGCATTGTTGTCGCTTACCGGTTTGAAAGGGGAGCATAAACTGTTGGAGGAGGTGTTTGTCGGTGGATTATCCTATATTTTGGCAGATTTCATTGTATACCGTACTAAACAAGCCACGCAGGTCACCCGACCCAATCCTGAATACGGCAATACGTCCTTTCCATCCCAACATGCCTCTATAGCTTTTGTAGGCGTAACGTTGTTGAATCGAGAATTCGGGCATATCAGTCCGTGGATAGCGGTCGGAGGATATGGAGTCGCAACATGGGTCGCCTATGCTCGTATCGCCAGAAACCGCCATTTCCTGCCGGATGTGCTGATGGGGTCTGCAGTCGGCATAGTATCCACCAATGCTACCTTTTGGCTGTATGATGCTTTGGCTCCCAAACTAAAGAACCACCTCCGCTGCTCACCGATTTTGACTAAAGATGGGGGCGAACTCGCATTAAGCTACCAATTCTAAAAAAATCACTGATTTTTTGTAGCGTTCTGTAAGACTTTACATCTATAACGTATTGGAAGACGTCCCTCCGGAGTTTTCCTCCGGATAGAACTCTTTTTAATTTCCTCTATATAGAAAGAAGCCGCTCCAACGTGATGTTGTAACGGCTTCGTTTTTTTATTCCAACGACCGGCATATACCTTGCTCCAACCCTCGCAATTCGGCCAAACCACGCATTCGGCCAATTCCAGAATATCCGAAATGCTTCTGAGGCTTGTTCAGGTCATCCATCATTTGATGCCCATGATCGGGACGCATCGGAATCTGTTCTCCTCTTTCACGCAGCTTGATGATCAGATTTTTCATGACTAGATACATGTCAACGGAGCCCTCCAAGTGATTGGCTTCAAAGAAATTCCCTTCATCGTCGCGCTGTGTGCTTCTCAGATGCGTCGCATAAATCCGATGACCCAACCGTTGGGCCATGCCCGCCAAATCATTGTCCGGGCGTGCGCTCAAAGAGCCAACGCAAAAACAAATGCCATTTGAGGGATTTGGCACAGCATCCAGTATCGCTTGGAAATCGGATTCCGTACTGCTGATGCGAGGTAAGCCTAAAACTGGAAAGGGAGGATCATCCGGATGGATGGCCATTTTTATACCCAATGCATCAGCTTGGGGGCATATATCCTTTAAAAAAAGGATTAAGTGCTCTCTAAGTTTTTGAGCATCAATACCTTTGTATTTTTCCAGATCCGCCAGAATCTGCTCCACAGTATACCGCTCGTCTGAGCCGGGTAGACCTGCAAGCATGACATTCATCAGAACATCCATTTCGGCTTTGGTCATCGTTTCAAAGCGCGACTTGGCTTTCGCAATTTCTTGATCAGTATATTCGGTTATTGCCCCCGGACGCTTCAATACAAATAAATCGAAAGCCTGAAATGCAGCTTTTTCAAAATACATGGCTTTTGAGCCGTCTTCAGTCGTAAAATATAAATCCGTTCGAACCCAATCAAGAACAGGCATAAAATTGTAGATAACGACTTTAATGCCACATGCTGCAAGGTTACGAAGGGTCACCTTATAATTTTCCACATATAACTTGAAGTTTCCAAGGCGGCGCTTGATATCTTCGTGGACATTGACACTTTCAACAGCTTCCCATTCCAAGCCGGCGGCTCGTAAGATATCCTGACGTTCCTTTATTGCTTCCAACGGCCAAATTTCGCCTGGGGCATATTGGTGTAACGCGGTTAATACTCCTGTTGCTCCAGCTTGGCGGATATCGCTCAAACGAACAGGATCCCCTGGTCCAAACCAACGCATGGTTTGTTTAAAACAAAGACTCATTATAAATGGATTTTTTAGTTAAATGCGGCATTTAGCCAGCGATACAAAGGTATGAAAAGAAAAAAATCCCTACGAGCCGATTTTTAGTTTTCGTTCAGAATGACAAAATTTGCATCCAGATTGATAAAACCATTGTAATTGATGCCGTTGATTTTTGCATGAGCATGGGCTAATCCATTGCCGAATTCGCTAAGTTGATTGATTACACTCGGTGCCAAAATCAATTCACCGTTGGTGCGTATCAATCCGATGCCCCAAATTTCAGATTTCATCCATCTTTTATATGCTACTAGTCCGTTTTGAAGCATCCAAAGGTCAGACGAGGCATCGCCTATTTTTAAATTTTCCTTACCTGTCGTGCCAATGGAATAGTATGCACCATCTCTGCAAACGATGGCATTGCCTTCAAAGAAGGGCAATCCAGTTTGATTAATGATCGGTTCGTATAGGAATGGTATGACCAAACTCCCAGTTTTATCAATATAACCAACTCTTCCATCTGCATCCTTTACTGCTGAAAGCCCTTCTGAAAAGTCGGCAGGTCGATTCATGTACATGAAGGGAATGACCAGTTCTCCCTTTAAATTGATGGCGCCCCATTTACTTTCCGAAGCATCTTGAACGAATGCCATGCCTTCGTGGAAATCAGCAACTGTTTTATAACTTGCTTCAGGTTGTATGGCCCATTTCCCTTTGGTGTTAATAAAGCCCCAGGATTTCGTTTTTGAATCACAAATTGCCGCGAGTCCATCGTGAAATCCACGGAATTCCAGTTTCATCCCAGGAGAATAGCCAGGAGTAATTGCCCCAGCAATCGATTTACCAAGGCTGTCAATCAATATCAAGTAAGGAGGTTTTAATGCTTCCGTTTTTTCGACGATGGCCAAACCATTTGAGAATGGGGTAATACCACTGAAGGATTGATTTTGAAAAAGTGCATTTCCAACCCTGTCGATGTAAATGCGTTTTAAATAATCCGATTCAGTTTGAATGCATACACAGCATTTCCCCTCGTGAAAAACCGGAATTTCATTACCATTCATTCGATACCTGAAATCGATGACAACGTTGCCTGTAGTATCAATAAAACCCCACGACTGATCCCGCTGAATGGCACATAAGCCTTCGTTGAATCGGTACTTGTCGTTGTCGTTGTAGGCTAAAGTCGCAACATCCCGGTTGACAACTGTTTGTGCAATTATCAACGGTATGTTGAATACCACCATCAAGAGATAGGATAACCTGAAAATGCGCAGTTTAAGACGCTTTGACATTCGGTGGTCTAGACTCCGCTGAAAGCATTAAAGCCCCCGTCCACAATCGTAGTAGTACCTGTAACGAAGCGAGAAGCATCGCTGGCAAGATAAATCAATGCACCTTGCAGGTCTTCTGGTTTGCCCATTCGATTCATGGGCGTCCCTTGAATAATCAGACCGCCTCTAGGAGTGAGACTTCCGTCAGGATTAGTCAGGAGAAATCGATTCTGTTCAGTAAGGAAGAAACCAGGAGTTAAAGCATTGACACGTATATTTTCACCATATTTATGAGCGAACTCCACTGCCAACCATTCGGTGAGGTTGCGCACGGCAGCTTTTGCTGACGAATAACCTAGGACTCTAGTCAAAGGGCGCTCAGCCGCAGCTGAAGTGATGTTGATGATGTTGCCATGACCCTGCTTGACCATAACTTCTGCAAATACTCGTATGGGATAAAGCGTTCCAAAATAATTCAGTTCAAAAACGGTACGAATAGCATCCATATCCACATCAAAAAGACTTTGATTTGGCTGAACACTTGCTCCAGGCATATTGCCACCCGCGGCATTCACTAAAATGTCAATTTTACCGTAAAGTTTTAAAATTTCATCCTTTACTTGTGCCAGTTGCACCAGATCCAAGACATCGCATTTGCAAAATATGGCATCTCCGCCATTTGACTTCAATTCAGCAACAACAGCTTCGCCGCTTTCAATTTTACGACCAAGGATAACCACACGGGCACCCTTTTCACACAAACCGGCACACATGGAACGCCCGAGAATGCCGTTACCACCGGTTACGACAGCCACTTTGCCAGTCAAGTCAAACAGATCTTTCATATTTGTATTGGATTTGATGAAATCCAAATATACTAAAATCCGTCTTGGGGACAAAATCCGATGGGGATTTTTGAGAAAAGTTTACAGAATTACTTGAGAATCAGCTTCAGTCGATTCTCATTGATTTTAACAATGTATAAGCCTCTGGGAAGCGAGCGAACATCCAAGGTCGTTTCCGATTCATTGTTCAGGGAGGATTTCAGCCAAAGTTTACTACTTGTGTCATAAACTGATACAACTGCCTTTGTTGGTTGGTCGGTTTTAAGTTGAACGAAATCCAAACCTGGATTCGGATATAAACCAATTTTTAACTTTTCATTCTTCAGGCTGGTTGACACAGTATCGACCGCATGTTGTATAACTTGTTCGGCCGGGACAATAAATACAGGGTTGGAAAATGCAAACTGGCTCCATCTGTCGGTACATTCCATTCGATAGAAATCACCTGGTACAGCCTCATCATAAACAATTTGTTGTACATCGGGCAAAAAGTCTACATAAGAAAAACCACGAATAAGTACTCCATTCTTGATGACATACATGGAATCGATGCCTTGAGAAGAATTGGCTTTCATCGTGATCTTTACAGTATGTTTGGAGTTTACAGGCAACAATCCACCCATGCTCACCGTATCAACGGTAAATCTTAGAGCAGGGCCATTTGATCCATAAAACTGGCCTTTCCGCTCGGCATTCTCCACTTCTTCAGCTGACAAATTCTTCAAATGGGCAACGATATGTGGTCTACCTATCATATCCAAATTATGTGCGTCTGAATCGGCAAAACCATATTGTTTGAGGCCTGAATTATTGAATTTATCCCATAATGCAAAGGCTTGAGTCGCATACAATCCATGAACGGGGGTAAAACAGGACCACACTTCCACACCCTTAAAACCTGTAACTGTCGTGTATACCCAAGGACATCCTTTTAGATAAGGATGAGCCATTATGGCAAACCCATGGCCATTATTTAATGCATTAATGTTATCGACAATTTGTTGGGCATTTGCCAAACTTTGTGTATTAGAAAATGAAATCAACTTATTGCTGAATAACGAAAGAGCATGCCCCCAGTTGTTAGCCTGTTTATAATTGGGGGTTATCTCGCAACCAGTCATCACTAAAAATTCTGGACTACAATTTGCTTTGACTGCAGAATCCTGAGAAGTCATATTATGTTCGGTACAACTTAGAAAAGACAATCCAATGGATTTAGATGTTGCTATATTTTCCGGTAATGTAGCCCATCCATCACTAAATTTTGTATGCATATGGTTATCACCAGAATACCATCCATCGCCTGAAACAAAGACCGTCCTTTCCGTGTAAGTGAAGGCCTCATCCCAAGCGAGTGCTTGGGCCGATATAATGGTATTGCCCGATCCTTCCGTAGGTACAATCTTCCAAGTTGCCTGAACACTTGTCAACGGACTCAAATCTCCAAAAAATAGAGTGTCGGCATTCCCCTTCCAAAAGGGTGGTAACGAAATGCTACCGGCTACATTTTCGAAAACATTGTATTTGGAAACATTGGTTATGGTCAAACTACAGGTGACCGTATCTCCTGGATTCAAATTTGTTTTATCCACACGCAACACCGATGACAACCCCCATTCATCGTAGGAGGATTCATAACAGGAACGTAGCGCAACAGAACGTATTTGATCTTCATGAACAGCTACGGCGGCTACTTGTCGGCCAAAAACATATGTTGCACCTGGCTGTATGGTTATATACTTTTGAGAGACAGTCCTATAGGTATTAGCGCTGATTAAAAAATCTTTTGCATAATCCCCTTTGTAGAATATACCAAAGACTTGATTCGATTCTCCAAAACAACCCATCCATGGTTCTGCTGGTATAAATTCTTCAAGACCCATGTCCGTAGTTCCGATCACCGTTGAGCCAAAACGTCTCATCGGATAAACGGATGACTGCCCTTCTTCATCGTTGTCCATAGCATCTCCCAACCAAAATGAAACAGCTGAATCGCTTACGTTTTGTATCGTGGTCGTTACGTCAAACCATTCCTTATCAGGTTTGACGACATACAAATTCTTGACTTTTAAAGGCAAATTCGTGCACTCACCAGTAGCCAACACCTTGGATGAATTGGCAGTCGAACTGAGAATCTGGACAGTGTTGAATTGTACATTTTTACTCTGACTTCCTAAAGTACCGGCAATGCCACTCAACTTCTGAGTGGAAATCAACGGCATGTTTAGCCAATCAAATCCATCCACTCCGCTGGTCGAACTCAAATCGATAGGCTTCCCTTTGGTCGCCAAGCCGAGTTGCTGGTCGAACGAACCATTAGCGATACTCATGGCTATTTTACTGTTTTCCAACGTAATATCACTTTGATTACCTTCGGCAAGTGCGCCAGTAAGCACTTGGATACTTCCAGCATTGGTCTTAACAAATGGAAGGTAAAAGTTTAAAATGACAACGGAGTCGTCAGTAACAACAACATCTTTGGCGACGGCAACATATTTAAGTTTGGAGACTGAAATGGTAAATTTTCCCTTCGGTACACGAAACTGGTAGGAACCTGAAGCATCCGTTTCGGTCGATAAAACGACTTTTGATTCTTTATTGGTACAGAATATACGGGCACCTGCCAAAAGGGTATTGTCTGTAGCATCCAGTATATCACCATCAATAAGTATTTTGGAGTCATCAACATCATCTAGTGAAGAACTTCTCAATGTTGGGCTTTGATCTACCGTTACCGGGTAAACAGGATCAGCCCAAGTATAGATATGAGAAGTGAAATCCTCACCATGAGTAAATATAGGATTTTGAGCATTCCCCGACAAAGGAAATGCTAAGAGAGTTGCAATAATAATAAACACCAAGGTAGGGTGTGTCCGCTTTTTTTTAAACATACAGGTCCAGTTCTCAAAGGGGGCCTTAGTTTGAATACTCTAGGAAAAACGCTCAAAACTTTCAATGAATCAACATCTTCGGGGGCTAAAGATATAAAACTATTTCAATCTACTTTTCATTAGAAAATATTTATTTTCTTTTTTTCGAATAAAAATCTTTGGACTTGGATGGGCCCTTATTGGATTTCCTTTTGTAGTCAGAATTTTCAAAAGTCCGAGGTTTTCCGCCAAGTGTAGCATTTTCACTTTCAGCCAAGGCAAAATCGAGTTGTTTTCGTTCTAAATTTGCCCTCACAACCTGAATTTTAATCTGATCTCCAAGCCTGTACGACTTATGGTTCCTACGACCGGCCAAACAATAATTCTTTTCGTCAAATTCGTAATAATCGTCATCCAAATCGCGAATCGGAAGCATCCCCTCACACTTATTTTCGTTGATTTCCACATACAAACCCCATTCGGTCACTCCTGAAATCACTCCATCATATACATTGCCCAGTCGTTCGGACATGAATTCCACCTGCTTATACTTGATGGAAGCCCGCTCAGCCTGTGCTGCCAATTGCTCCATGTCTGAACTGTGTACGCAGAGTTCCTCCCAACGCTCCGCCGAGACGCTTCGCCCACCCGCCAGATAGCGTTCCAGCAATCGGTGCACCATCATATCCGGGTATCGGCGTATTGGTGAGGTGAAATGGGTGTAGTACTCAAATGCCAAACCGTAATGGCCTTTGTTTTCAGTTGAATAGACGGCTTTGGCCATGGCGCGGATGGCTACTGTCTCAATAAGATTTTCCTCGGGTTTGCCTTGTACATCGTCCAATAGCAAATTGATTGATTTGGACACATCCGTATTGCTTCCGCTTGTTTTTAGTTTGTAACCGAAACGACGAATGAATTCAGCAAAATTCTCCATCTTTTCGGCATTTGGCAAGTCGTGGATTCGATATACGAATGTCTTCGGAGTCTTACCTTTTCCAACAAATTCAGCAACTGTCCTGTTTGCCAACAGCATGAATTCCTCAATCATCTTGTTGGAGTCCTTGGCCACTTTGAAATAAACACTCAAGGGCTTACCAGTTTCGTCAATATTGAATTTGACCTCCCAACGATCGAAGTTGATGGCTCCCGCTTCGAAACGTTTCTTACGAAGGATTTTTGCCAATCGGTCGAGCGTCAATACTTCGGTGGCAAAGTCGCCATCACCTGTTTCAATAATGTTTTGAGCTTCTTCATACGTAAACCGACGGTCGGACTTGATAACCGTGCGAACAATGCGATGTCTGATGACCAAACCATGGTCGTCTATTTCAAATACACAGGAGAAACAAAGTTTTTCTTCATCGGCACGAAGCGAGCAAATTTGATTACACAACCGCTCCGGCAACATCGGGACCGTCCTGTCAACCAAATAGACGGAAGTGGCGCGACTTTCGGCTTCTTTGTCTATGGCAGTTCCGGGCTTGACATAATGCGTCACGTCGGCAATATGAACACCGATTTCCCAAAGGCCGTTAGGCATCTTTCTAACTGACAGTGCGTCGTCAAAGTCTTTGGCATCGTGCGGGTCGACCGTGAAAGTGACCACGCCTCTAAAATCTTCGCGTTCAGCAATGATTTCAGGTGTAATTTCATCAGGAATGTTGTCGGCAGCCTTTTCCATTTCCTCAGGATAGGTGTATGGCAGGCCATATTCGGCCATGATAGCATTCATCTCCGTATTGTTGTTGCCGACTTCGCCCAAAACGTCCACCACTTCACCGATAGGGTTCTTGGAACGCGTCGGCCATTCTACGATCCGTACCACTACTTTTTGGCCGGATTTTCCTCCATGCAGTTTGTCTTTTGGAATGAAAATATCATTCGCCAGCTTCTTGCTGTCTGTAATGAGGAAGGCATAATTTTTTTCCACATCGAGTACTCCGACATAGGTGTTGTCGGAATGTTCGAGTACTTCCACCACCTCACCTTCAGGGTCGCTGAATGCCTTCTTGGCTGAATGCATCACGCGGACACGGTCTCCATCCATGGCATGTCCGGAATTGCGTTCAGCAATAAAAATGGGGGCGCCGCCATCGTCTGGATTCAGGTAATTCTTTCCGTTTCGGCTGCGTTTTATAGTACCTTCTATGAATAATCCCCGTTCGTTGAATTTGTATTTACCAGTGGAAACCTCAATGAGATAGTCCTGCAACGTCAATTCAGCTAAACATTCGGCAACCATAACCTTGAGCGCTTGTTTGGTCAGCCCCAACGCATTGGAAACCTGTTGATAATTATACGCTCTGGCTGAATCCTGCTGAAAGAAGGTCATCATGGCTGCAATCAGTTCCTTTTTCCGAATGCGGCCTGCACGGGTCTTTTCCATAAACTTGTTTTTGAGTTGTTTCTCAAAGATAGTCAATTATGGAAAATTTAAATGACTTCCACTCCTTTTTCTTTAAGCCACTGCAGGCCTTGGTCACGAAGTTTGAATTTTTGAATCTTTCCGCTACCGGTCATTGGAAATTCCTTGATGAAGAAGATATACTTCGGAATCTTGTGGCGGGCTATTTGACCACGACAGAACTCACGGACGGTTTCTTCATCCATTTGAGCACCTTCTTTTAAGATAATGAAGGCACCGACCTCTTCTCCATATTTTTCAGAAGCAATACCAGCGACTTGAATGTCTTTGACACCATCGAGGTGATAGAGGTATTCCTCGATCTCACGGGGATAGATGTTTTCTCCTCCACGGATGATCATGTCCTTGATTCGACCGGTAATTCGGTAATTCCCCTGAACGTCACGTATCCCCAAATCACCGCTGTGCAACCAACCATCTTTGTCAATGGCTTCGGCAGTGGCATTTGGATTCTTGTAATAACCTTTCATGTTCAGATAACCACGGCAGCAAATTTCACCTTGGGTTTCATCCGGGAGGATTTCTCCTGTTTCTGGATTCATAACGACTACTTCAGTAAACTCATATGGAGTCCCGACAGTCGTCGTACGAACATTAAAAGAGTCGTCGATTCGAGTCTGAGTCATGCCCGGTGAACATTCCGTAAGGCCATAGACACTAGTGATTTGCATGAACATTTTCTCACTGACACGTTTCATCAACTCGATGGGACAAAGAGCACCTGCCATGATGCCAGTACGGAGGCTGGACATGTCGAACATGTCGAACATCGGATGATTGAGTTCAGCAATGAACATGGTCGGAACACCATAGAGGGCAGTGCATCGTTCCTTGTGGATGGAAGCTAGAACAAGCAACGGATCAAAACGTTCGATCATCACTTGGGTACAACCGTGGGTGAGGCAATTGGTCGTAGCCAAGGTCACACCAAAACAATGGAACAAAGGCACACATATGCAGAGTTTGTCCTTATCGGTAAATTTCATGTGTTCTCCAGTGAGGAAGCCGTTGTTGGCCAAGTTGTAATGTGACAGCATCACCCCTTTGGGGAAGCCGGTAGTCCCTGAAGTGTATTGCATCATCATCACATCGTCGGGTACCACTGTTTTTTGGATTTCCTTCAGTGTCTGCAAATCCATGTTTCTGCCGAGCAGAAGTAATTCCGATGCACTATACATGCCACGAAACTTTTCCTGCCCGATGAAGACGACATTTTTCATTTTAGGAAATCGTGGGCTGTTGAGTTGACCTCTTTGACATTGTCGAAGTTCAGGCAACATTTCATACGTCATGTCCACATAATTGGAATCCCAGGTGCCATCGGTGATGCACAGGGTATGCATGTCCGAATTCTCGACCAGGTATTCCAGTTCATGCTGCTTATAACTTGTATTCACTGTAACATAAACCGCTCCGATTTTGGCGCAGGCATACATGTAGGTTAGCCATTCGGGAACATTTTGTGCCCAAATTCCCACGTGGTCGCCCTTTTTGACACCGATGGCGAGAAAACCCAGAGCGGCTTCATCCACTCGACGATTAAATTGGGACCAAGTAAACTTTAAATTTCGGTCCGAATAAACGATGTATTCGTTGTCGGGGGTATTTTTAGCCCAAAGTTCAAGCCAATCCCCTATGGTTCTGTCGAATAATTGCATGATCAATTCAATTAAAAAGGTGTATAGACCACTGCAAGAATTTTAGCCTTCGATTCGTTGGCAGCATGTACATTGTGTTCGACAATGGAATCGTAATAAATGCTTTCACCTGCTTCCAAAACATATTTGGATTTGCCGTATGTTATTTCGATGATGCCTTCCAAGACATATAGAAACTCTTCACCTTCGTGTGAGGAAAGCTGATATCCAGAGCTAGAAGCGGAATCGATGTCGATGAGGAATGGTTCCATGCTGCGACCAACCTTTGATTGAGCCAACGAAAAGAAATTCAGGTTGTTGTGCGAATTGGCGGTTTCACTGGAGAAGCTGACACCTTTCGGCTGATCGTCCTTGCGGCAAACAACGGGCCCTAAATCCTGACTGTCGTCCAAAAAAGTTCCCAATCGAACACCCAATACCCTTGCAATCTTGATGAGTGGTGCAAGTGAAGGCAGATTTTGATTTTCTTCAATTAAAGCGATTTGATCGACGGTAAGACCTGAACCCTGAGCAAGTTGTTCAACTGTGATGCTTTTGGATTCACGGATTGATTTCACTTTCTGGCCAATGTTGGTCGAATTTTCCATAATACACGTATTTGAGGTTAAAATTGTTTCAATCTGATATTAAAGAAGGCAAAAATAAGCATATTTTTTAATTTTATGTCGACTTCAATAATGATTTTACAATTTTCTGTCATCGAACCAGACGCTACCCGTCAATTCGTCAAAAATCTGCGGTTTAGACTCAAAACCTTTCATTATTAATGCTACTTTTGTCTGAACAACTGGTAATTTCCTCTTCAAATGCAGCTCCCGCCGTTTTTACAGATAGGTTCCGTCGTACGCTTGGTTTCACCTGCCGGTGTGATTGATTCCGAATTGGTGGAAGGAGCCGCGACATGTTTGAAGAACTGGGGCATGTCTGTTCAAGTCGGCAAGAACGCCCTGCTCCGAAACGGTCGTTTCGCAGGAAACAGCCAACAGCGGCTTTCCGATTTACAGGAAGCGTTGGATGACACTGAATGCAAAGCGATTTTTTGCACCCGTGGTGGATATGGAACCATTCAAATTATCGAAAAACTGAACTGGGACTCTTTCATCAAACATCCCAAATGGCTGATCGGCTACAGCGACATCACAATGTTACACACTTTTTTGCAAAACAAGGGAATCGCTTCCATTCACGGTGGAATGGCAAAAGCCTTGGCAGTATCATTATTCAGCGAACAAGAACATGTCAACGTATTAAAGAGTATTCTGTTTGGTTCGTTTCCTACCTATTCATGCGAACCAAGTCTGCTTAATCGAAGGGGTAATGCAGTCGGTCCATTAGCTGGTGGCAACCTTTCCATTCTTTACAGTCTGCGAGGAACGCCCTATGACCATATTCCCGAGAAAAGCATCCTTTTCATCGAAGATATCGGCGAACAACCCTATGTTGTGGACCGTATGATGCGCAATCTGAAACTTGGCGGCATCCTGTCACATATTTCCGGACTAATTGTCGGGAATTTCTCGAATTACGAAGAAGACCCTCTGTTTGGTAAAACAGTAAGCGAAATCGTTGCAGATGCTGTTTCCGAATACTCCTATCCAGTCTGTTTTGGTTTTCCGGTAGGCCACGACGGCCGAAACCTTCCTTTAATAGGTGGCGCTGAGGTTGAACTTGACGTTCAGAATAAAGGTGTCCATCTCAAATTTTAAACTTAATCAATCATGAATAGGACTCTTCAATTTGGTATTATTTTGCTCCTTAGTGCATTCTGCATCCTTTCATGCGGAGCCGGTTCTAAAAAAACAGCAGCAAAGATTGAATCAACTAATACCAATCCAGGGTTTGATGCAGATAGTTCGTACAGCTTTGTGGAAAAACAGGTCTCGTTCGGTCCTCGAGTTCCCAACACCAAAAAACATGCCGATTGCAGATTGTATCTTTCTGACAGAATGATTTCATTCGGTGCCAAAACGACGCTGCAAGATTGCGAGCTGACCTCCTGGGATGGGACCAAGTTGAAGGGGACCAACATCATCGCCTCCTATCAACCCGAAAAGACCAGACGAATATTGTTGTGCTCCCACTGGGATTGCAGACCGTGGGCCGATCAGGATGCAAATCCAGCCAAATGGCATACACCAATCGACGGTGCCAATGACGGTGCCAGCGGTGTGGCCGTGTTGATGGAGATTGGCCGTCAGCTTCAGGCTGAAGCCTTAAAAGGAAACCTTCCGGCTTATGGTGTCGATATTGTTTTTTTCGATGCTGAAGATTTGGGGACTCCAAAATTTTCCAAAAAAGCGGACGACGATGACACGTGGTGCTTGGGCACTCAATATTGGGCTAAGCAAGCTAAAATAGGCGGTTACCAAGCAGAATTCGGTGTACTATTGGACATGGTCGGTGGCAAAGCTCCCAATTTCATGTGGGATTATTACTCCCTTCAATATGCGCCACAAATACTTCAAAAAGTCTGGTCAGCAGCGGCAACCAAAGGTTATAATTCCTTTTTTGTTCCTGCTGAAGGCGGTGCCATAACAGACGACCATCTATATGTAAACCGACTTGCGGGAATACCTTGCATCGACATCATCGACTACAATCCCGGAAGTGGCTCAGGTTTTGTGCCCTATTGGCATACAACTGGTGATACGATGAAAAACATCGATAAAAACAGCCTGAAAATGGTCGGTGAAACCTTGTTGCACGTTATTTTCAATCCATAAAACAATGCTGAACGCCTTTTTAAATATGGATTTGATCGAAGCCGGTTGTGACGAAGCGGGTCGTGGATGTTTAGCCGGTCCGGTTTATGCAGCAGCCGTCATCCTTCCAAAAGACTTTCAGAACGAAGAACTCAACGATTCCAAGCAGCTAAGTGAGAAAAAACGTTACGAGCTTCGTGAACTTATTGAACGCGAAGCCATCTCCTGGGGATTGGGTGTTGTGGAAGCCCATGAGATTGACAAACTGAACATTCTGAACGCGTCCTTTCTTGCTATGCACCGAGCCATCATTCAATTGGAACCAAAACCTGAATTTCTGTTGATCGATGGAAACCGCTTCAGACAAATCCATCAAATTCCTATTTATCGACTTCCGCACCAGAAAGCAGAAGAAAAAAGATTTGAACATTATTCGGACATTCCGTTTTTCTGTCAGGTCAAAGGAGATGGTAAATACTTAAACATCGCAGCGGCGTCCATTTTAGCCAAGACCTATCGTGATGATTACATGCAAATGCTGCACGAACAGAATCCACATTACGATTGGAAATCAAACAAGGGCTATCCGACAATGGATCATAGGGATGCCATTCGTAAATTTGGATTGACAGAACACCATCGCAAAAGTTTCAGGCAGTTGGAAGATCAATTGGCATTGGTTTTCGAAGAATGAGACTTAGTTTTCCTTTAGCTTAAAAGCCAAAGCGTAGTTGCGAATTTGCCGTACCATGGAAACTAGGCCGTTGGCACGAGTTGGGGACAAATGGTCTTTTAATCCAATCTTGTCGATGAAATAAAGGTCGGCGTCCAAAATTTCCTGAGGGGCCCTTTCGGACATAACTTGAATGAGCAACATGACAATTCCCTTGACAATGACGGCATCGCTTTCAGCCTTGAAAACAACCTTTCCATCGATGTAATCAGCATGCAACCATACACGGCTTTGACAGCCTTCGATGAGGTATTGCGTTTGTTTGAATTGCTCATCGATTGGTTCCAAACTGTTTCCAGTATCAATCAACAACTGGTATTTATCCATCCAATCCTCTAACTCGTTGAATTCTTCGATGATGGAATCTTGTGTTTCGTTGATGCTCATTGTTGAAAAGTATTAAAACATGTTTTTAATGCGGTCCAGAGATTTGATGAGAATATCTACTTCTTCAGGAGTATTGTAGATGGCGAATGATGCTCTGACCGTTCCATCAATGCCCAACCTTTCAATGAGTGGTTGTGCACAATGATGACCAGTTCGGACGGCTATTCCCAAATGATCCAACAATGTTCCTACATCAAACGGATGGATGGAGCCGAGCAAGAAGGAAATGACTGCACTTTTATCGGTGGCTGTTCCAAAAAGTCTCATTCCATCGATATTTTTCAATTCTTCCGTCGCATAACCCAATAGCTGGTGTTCGTAATTGGAAATTCGCTCCAGTCCGATTTCATCGACAAAATCCAGAGCTTCAGCTAACGCCGTCGAACCAATGAAATCGGGAGTTCCGGCTTCAAATTTATAGGGTAATACGTTATAGGTCGTTTTTTCGAAATGGACTTGCTCGATCATTTCACCGCCACCTTGATAGGGTGGCATCTTGTTAAGCCATTCGGATTTACCATAAAGCACGCCAATTCCCACAGGGCCATAAATCTTGTGTGCTGAAAAGGCATAGAAGTCGGCATCCATGGCTTGAACATCCACCTTTAAGTGTGGTACGGCTTGCGCACCGTCAACCAATACTGGAATACCTGCCGTGTGTGCCGTCAGAATCATGTCAGCTACCGGATTGACCGTACCCAACACGTTGGAAATGTGAGTCACAGCAACCAATTTAACTTTGGGTGTCAAAAGCAATTGGAATTGGTCTTGTAGCAATTCCCCCTGATCATTCATCGGAATGACTTTGAGCACCATTTTTTTTCGTTCGCACAACATTTGCCAAGGCACAATGTTGGAATGGTGCTCCATGACTGAAACTACGATTTCATCACCTTCCTTACAAAAGGCTTCACCAAAAGAAAATGCAACAAGGTTGATGGCCTCTGTCGTGCCACGAGTAAAGATGATTTCAGAAGATATTGAAGCATTTAGAAAACGGCGCACCCGTTCACGCGCATTTTCATGTGCTTCGGTTGCACGTTGGCTTAAATAATGGACGCCGCGATGAATGTTGGAATTGGTCGTGTAATATCCACTTTCGATTTTTTCGACCACTCGCCTAGGCTTCTGTGTCGTGGCTCCATTGTCGAGATAAATCAAATCTCTACCATAGACTTTTGTCGATAAAATGGGGAATTCTGCCCGTATATCTTTGATGAAATCTTCCATGTCCTCTTACTATTTACCTGCAGCGGCGCAACCGGCGCATTTGGCCAGTTCACCGCGAAAACGTTTTTCAACAAGCATTTTCATTCTATCTTTCAAGGGTTCCAAACGAATGTTTTCAATTACATCAGCAGTAAAAGCAAACTTGAGAAGCAACCGAGCCTCCACTTCGGAGATACCACGTGATCGGATATAGAAAAGTGCCTTTTCATCGATCTGACCAGTGGCAGTTCCGTGACTACACTTTACATCATCGGCATAGATTTCCAATTGTGGTTTGGTAAACATACGGGCTTCACGAGTAGAGCACAAATTCTTGTTCGACTGATAGGCTGCTGTTTTTTGAGCATTCTTCCGAACAAGGATACGTCCGCCAAAAACTCCGCGGGCTGCGTCGTCAATGACATATTTGTAAAGTTCATGACTGGTGCAATGTGGCGCGACATGTTCTATGAACAAATGATTGTCAACAACGTGTTCCTGATCGGCTAGCGCCATGCCAGACAAATTCGTTTCGGCAAATTCGCCAGTCAGTTTCACATTGACATTGTTTCTAGTTAGACCATTCTGAAGAGTGATGTTGTTCATCAGCAAATTGGAATGGGCATCTTGTTTGACCAAAGTGTTGGAGACTCGGACGGTATCATCGTGATCCATTTCCAATTCATAGTATTCCAAGGAGGCGTTCTTACCGACAAAAATCTCGGTGACTTGGTTGGAAAAAAATTTTCTGGAAGAAAGCGTGTGGTCGCAAACAAGCAATTGAGCGTGTGAACCTTCTTCTGCAATGACCAACAATCGGCGGCTTACCATACGATTTTCATTACCATGCAACACTTGAATGAGCTGAATCGGTTTATCGATGTGAACACCTGCCGGGATGTAAAGAATAAAACCGTCTTGAGCGAACAACGTATTCATTGCAACCATTCCATCGGTGGAATCGGCCGATAATTGACCATAATAGGGTTCTAACAACGCCGAATGAGTCGTCGCAAAATCTTGCAGACTACCACAAAGGACACCGGCCGGTAGCGAAACTTTCAGCGGTTCTTTAGAGCAACTGTCATTGACGACGAACAGCAATCGGGTGGAGAGGTTGGGAACATCACAGCAAAAGACTTCCTGCGGATTGAGCTTGGTGACAAATCGGTTTAGGTTCATACCGTAGTCAACTGTGAGTGCTTTCTGCAAATCAAAGTGACGGTATTCTTCTTGTGAAATGTCTGGAATACCATGCTCTTTCAAGGCCGCCAAAGCTGCCTCTCGGCGAGCGTTCAGCAATGGGGCCGAATGTTGGGCTACAATGCCGCTGTATTGCCGATAGATATTCAAATAGGTTTCTTCCGCTTTCATTTTCCGTCTACTTCTTGTTTGATCCAATCGTAGCCCTTTTCTTCCAGCTCCAATACAAGTTCACGTCCGGCGGTCTTAACAATCTGGCCGTTGTACAAGATGTGGACCTTGTCTGGAACAATGTAATCCAGCAACCGTTGATAATGCGTGATGACAATGGTCGAATTCGTGGGTGAACTTAGTTTGTTTACCCCCTGTGCCACAATGCGTAGCGCATCAATATCCAAACCGCTGTCCGTTTCGTCCAGGATGGAAAGCTTCGGTTCAAGCATGGCCATCTGGAAAATTTCGTTGCGCTTCTTTTCTCCTCCGGAGAACCCTTCGTTGACGGAACGATTGGCCAATTTACTGTCCAATTCCACGACTGAACGCTTTTCACGCATCAGTTTTAAAAAGTCGGAAGCCGACAAAGCTGGTTCGTTACGATATTTGCGGTGTTCGTTCACCGCTGCCCGCATGAAGTTTACCATGCTGACACCAGGGATTTCCACCGGATATTGAAAACTCAGAAACAATCCTTCACGAGATCTGTCTTCAGGGCTCATTTCTAACAAGTTCTTTCCATTGAACCAAATTTCACCTTCGGTCACCGTAAAGGCTGGATTTCCAGTCAGGACTGCCGAAAGGGTACTTTTGCCGGAACCGTTTGGCCCCATGATGGCATGAATTTCACCTTCATTGATGGTCAGGTTTATGCCTTTCAGGATTTCCTTTCCATCAATATTGGCATGCAGGTTTTTAATTTCAAGCAACATATTTTGAATTTTACTGATTATTACTTTTTATTACCTCTTTGAGGACTTCTTACGTTTGGTCGACTTACGCTTGACCGGTTTTTTTGTTTTTGTTGAAGGCTTGTATAAACGAACTAAAAAGAAAAACACTGCTATCGAAAAAAGGATTACCCCGATACCGCTGGCAATCATTCGTTTCGTATCCAATACGTCCTGTGGACCGTCAGGAGTCTTCAGCGCTTCTACCAACAGGAAAATGCCCAATGCCAATAAAAGCAGCAGGATCAGGACACCGCCAACTAAAACCCATGGGCTTTTGCGAACTGGCTCTTCTATTTCGTCATTCGTACGCTTCATATATCTTTTTCCATTCAAATATGGCTTTCAAGGCGATGATGGTGAACGTGCCAAAAAGAAAAGCCGTGAATACCATCCCAATCGACGCATACAGCACCGTACTGATTCCATCCAAGACAATCCACAAGATCCAATTCTCCCATATCTTTCTGGAGAGCAAGTATTGTGCCACTACACTTCCCACAGTCAATACGGCATCCAACATCGGAAAAGTCGGAGGGGCAAAATACTGAGGATATCGAGCCTGAAAGTGAATGACCCCCCAACCCCAGCACGCTCCAATGACTAATATACCGATGGCCCAAAAAGACCTTGACTTCCAACTCAATAGACCTATTCGTTGCTCCTGTTTACCATCTGCCTCTTCCGCTTTGGGATGTTTCCAGTGGTAATATCCGTAAATGCTGAAACTGAAATAGAACAATTGAAGCAACATCACCGAATACAAGTGATACTGGAAATACAATAGGAAATAAGCAACAGCATTGACCAGACCGAACAGGAAATTGACCGCCCAAGCCTTGGATGCCAAAAAAACTGCTGCAAAACCAGTCAGCACTCCGACCAGTTCCAACACACTAAGGGGATAACCCCAGAGTGTGAACAGCGTATAATTCAATCCTTCCATTTATCCTACGCTGCCTTCCAGTGAAATCTGCAACAGCTTCTGGGCTTCAACAGCAAATTCCATAGGCAACTTGTTGATAACCTCTTTGACATAACCGTTCACAATCAGTCCGACAGCATCCTCAGTGGAAATACCCCGTTGGTTGCAGTAGAAAAGTTGGTCTTCATTGATTTTGGAAGTGGTCGCTTCATGTTCAACCACAGCCGTTTCGTTGTTGATGTCGATATATGGAAATGTATGCGCTCCGCATTGATCACCCAGCAACAAACTGTCGCACTGGGAGAAATTACGGGCGTTATCTGCTTTGGGTGAAACCTTGACCAAACCACGGTAGCTGTTCTGACTTTTTCCTGCTGAAATCCCTTTGGAAACAATTCGGCTTCTGGTGTTCTTTCCCAAATGAATCATCTTGGTACCGGTATCTGCCTGCTGGTAGTTGTTAGTTACGGCAACAGAATAAAATTCTCCGGTGGAATCGTCACCCGCTAAGATACAACTTGGGTATTTCCAAGTAATGGCTGAACCGGTTTCCACCTGCGTCCACGAAACTTTGGAATGGCTTCCTTTGCACAAGGCACGCTTGGTGACGAAATTAAAGATGCCTCCCTTTCCATTCTTGTCACCGGGATACCAATTCTGGACTGTAGAGTATTTCACTTCAGCCTTTTCGAGAATAACGATTTCCACAATTGCAGCATGCAATTGATTTTCATCGCGCATGGGTGCGGTACAACCTTCGAGGTAACTCACATATGATTCGTCATCGGCAATGATGAGTGTCCGTTCAAACTGACCGGTGTTGGCCGCATTGATGCGGAAATAGGTCGAAAGTTCCATCGGGCATCGTACGCCTTTCGGAATATAGACGAAAGAACCGTCGCTGAACACCGCGCAATTGAGGGCCGCAAAGAAATTGTCCCGATATCCTACCACCGAACCAAGGTATTGGCGGACCAAATCAGGGTATTGCTGCACCGCCTCGCTGAACGAGCAGAAAATGATGCCGAGTTCAGCCAAGTTCTCCTTAAAGGTAGTTTTGACCGAAACGCTGTCCATAACAGCATCCACGGCCATGCCTGAAAGCAATTTCTGCTCTTCGAGTGAAATGCCCAATTTATCGAATGTTTTCAGTAACTCTGGATCGACTTCATCGAGACTTTTCGGACCAACCTTTGGTTTGGGAACCGAATAGAAAATGATTTTTTGGTAATCTATTTCTGGAATGTCCAGGTGGGCCCATTCGGGCATTTTCAAGGTCAGCCAGTGTTTGTAGGCTTTCAATCTGAAGTCCAGCAACCATTCAGGTTCGTTTTTCTTCGATGAAATCAACCTCACAACATCTTCGCTCAATCCGGAAGGTATGCTTTCCGAATCAAAGTCGCTGACAAATCCGTATTTATAATCACCAGTGGTGACTTGATCCAATATAGTGTCTTGTTGTACTTCCATTATTAAACTTCCATTTATTTCTTTTCCTCCATCAAAGGATCCTCCGGATGTTTAAACAACCGAAAGGTTGGAAAAATAGCTGGTGCAAAATTACGAATTGGTTTGTAAAAAACCGATGTTTTCACTCTTTCTTTTCCTAATAGGCTACAATCCTTGTCAACGGCCTGATATAAGTTCAAAATGATGCTCAGCACCAATGCACCTCGCAGCAAACAAAATACACCTCCTGCCAATTTGTTCATCCAACCAAGAGAGAGGGTCTCGAGAAATCCTTCAAAAACCTTGGACAAGATAAGGATTAGTGCGAGTACAGCCAAAAATGTAAGCAAAAATCCGAGTACTCCGCTCCATTGTGGAGAGTGTCCGCAAAAAGGCATCAGCATCCGCCCCATGACGTTCCCGCTGGCTGAAGCTACCAGAAAGCCAAGCAAAATGCCAATAATGGTTCCTGCTTCAGAGGCGAGTCCGTTTTTGAAGCCTTTAAGCACCTCCAATATTAAAAGCAACCCAATGACAGCATCAATCCAAACCATCTCAATCCTATTAATAATGACCAAAGGTATCCTAACGAGAAACTGCTTTCCGTTCGGATACCTTTAACTTTTAGAAATTACGTTTGCTCATGAAAACGAGCATGTCATTTTACAACGTTTTACGAACTTCGATTTCTTCAAACGCCTCAACGATGTCGCCAACCCGAAGGTCTTCGTACTTGGCAAAGCTCAAACCGCATTCGTAACCGAAATTCACTTCCTTCACTTCGTCCTTGAAACGTTTCAATGCACCCATTTCACCGGTGTAAATAACGATTCCGTCACGAATGAGGCGCAACCTGTTCCCACGTTTCACTTTGCCTTCTTTCACCATACAACCGGCAACGGTACCGACTTTGGTGATTTTAAAGACGTCGCGGATTTCGATTGTCGCTGTGATTTCCTCCTTGACATCCGGGGTAAGCATACCTTCCATGGCAGATTTCACTTCTTCGATGGCATCGTAAATGATGGAATACATGTGCATGTCCACACCTTCCTTGTCGGCCAAGCGTCGGGCTGCTTGCGAAGGCCGCACCTGGAAACCGACGATGATGGCATCGGAGGCTGAAGCCAATGTGACATCCGATTCGGAAATGGCACCCACTGCTTTGTGGATTACATTCACCTGTATTTCTTCGGTGGTCAACTTGATCAGGGAGTCAGACAACGCTTCGACTGAACCGTCCACGTCACCCTTGACAATGACATTGAGTTCCTTGAAGTTGCCAACGGCGATACGGCGGCCGATTTCAGCCAATGTAAGAAGCTTATTGGTACGTAATCCTTGCTCGCGTTGCAATTGTTCGCGTTTGTTGGCGATTTCACGGGCTTCCTGTTCGGTGTCCAAAACATGGAAATTGTCACCAGCCTGAGGAGCTCCGTTCAGACCAAGAATCATGACGGGTTCAGAAGGACCTGCTTCTTTGACACGTATGCCGCGTTCGTTGAACATGGCTTTGACGCGACCGTGGTTTGTTCCGGCAATAACGATGTCGCCAATTTTAAGCGTTCCATTGTTGACCAAAACGGTAGCCACGTAACCGCGACCCTTGTCCAGTGAAGATTCGATGACGGAACCGATGGCTTTTTTATTTGGGTTGGCCTTTAGTTCAAGCATATCGGCTTCAAGCAATATTTTTTCTAGCAATTCCTTTACATTCAGGCCTTTCTTGGCCGAAATGTCCTGAGATTGGTATTTGCCACCCCAATCTTCCACCAGATAATTCATCTGAGCTAGGGTATCCTTGATCTTTTCTGGATCGGCACCTGGTTTATCAATCTTATTGATGGCGAAAATCATAGGGCTGTTGGCTGCAGCTGCGTGGTTGATGGCCTCAATGGTTTGGGGCATCACGTTGTCGTCTGCGGCAACAATGATGATGACGATGTCCGTCACCTTGGCACCACGAGCACGCATGGCGGTAAACGCTTCGTGACCAGGAGTATCCAGGAATGTAATTTTACGACCGTCTTCTAAGGTCACATTATAAGCACCAATATGCTGAGTGATTCCTCCGGCTTCACCGGCAATAACATTTGCATTACGGATATAGTCAAGCAGTGATGTTTTACCATGGTCGACGTGACCCATGACGGTTACGATTGGAGGACGGGGGAGCAAATCTTCTTCAGAATCCTCTTCTACCTGAATTGCTTCCATGACTTCTGCACTGACATACTCCGTTTTGAATCCGAATTCATCTGCAACAAAATTGATGGTCTCAGCATCCAGCCGTTGATTGATGGATACCATCTGGCCAATGCTCATACATATTGATATAACCTGTACAGCAGGTACATCCATCATGTTTGCCAAGTCGTTGACCGTAACGAACTCCGTAATCTTAATGGTCTGACTTTCGAGACGTTCTTGTTCGGCTTCCTCCATACGACGTTGGGAGCCGGCCTCACGTTTGTCCTTGCGGTATTTGGTCCCCTTTTTAGGCTTGGAAGTAAGGCGTGCCAAGGTTTCCTTGACTTGTTTGGATACGTCTTCGGTACTCACTTCCGATTTGAGTACTGGTTTCTTCAAGCGGGACTTGACATCGGAGCTGCTTTGGGCAACTCTTGGCGTACCAGGGGTCTGTGTATCGTTTATTTTTACTTTGCCGTCTTTGATGCGGCTACGTTTCTTCTTTTGGAAGTTCGGATCTGCGCTCGCAGCGACGGGTTTGGGTATCGTTGATTCACCAGTCCGGGCTCCGGGTGCGGATGGTTTGGGAGCAGGATTCTTCTCTTCGCGTTCTTTTTTCTTTTCAGCCTGCGTCTTTTTCTTTGGGCGGGTGGACTGATTCAAGGCATCCAAATCAATGGTTTTAATGACCTTTATGTTGGATTCCAATTTGTTTCCCCCAAGTGTGAATATTGCTGGTTCTGAAGAAGTTTCTTCAACTTCAGAAACTTCTGGAGCAACAACGGCAGGAACCTCTTCCTTGACAACAGAAACCTTTTCCTTGGGTTTTTCAGGAACTTCAACTGGCTTAACAGGAATCTGAACTTTTTCCACAACGGGCTTGATCGGTTCTTCAACAACGATTTTTACAGGTTCCTTGACAAACTTCGTTTCAACCGGTTTCGGTTTCTCCAGCACAGGTTCAGGAGCTTGTTTTGCTTTTGGTTTGAACTGATCCAAATCAATGTGCCCAATCGTTTTGATATGGGGGTGCGGTTCGTAAATTTCTTCTTCCTTTTTAACTGATACAGGTTTAACTTCTTCGACCGGAGCAGGTTCGGGAACTGGAGTATGTACAGGTGTTACAGGTTGTGATGCAACGGGGACATCTGTTTTTGGCCGATCACGGTTGATGCGTTCGTGTACCAGACGTTCCGCTTCCTGTTTTAGCGTCATGTCTTTGCTGTACTCTTTGACCAGCATTTCATATTCTTCTTCCGTGATCTTAGTGTTGGGATTGTTTTCCACCACGTGACCCTTTTTTTGTAGGAAGTCCACTAAGGTGGTCATCCCTACGTTCAAATCTCTTGTAACCTTATTTAATCGAATCGACATAAATTGGTTTTAAAAATAAACAACTATATACAAGCGTGGAAACCCTTCCCACAGGCAAAACATCTGGTGCTTAATCGTCAAATTCAGCACGCAGGATGCCAAGCACTTCATCCACCGTAGTTTCTTCCAGGTCCGCTTTCTCAATCAACTCTTCACGCGGAATGGCCAATACGTTGCGCGCAGTGTCGCAACCAAGCTTCTTGAGCGCTTCGATGACCCATGCATCGATTTCGTCCTTGAATTCATCCAAGTAAATATCATCATCCTCAATATCGTCCGTTTCACGGAATACATCAATCACATAACCCGTCAACATGGAAGCCAACTTGATGTTCATACCGCCCTTACCGATGGCCAAGGATACTTCTTCAGGCTTCAAGAACACTTCGGCTTTCTTATTCGTCTCATCCAAACGGATGGAAGAAATCTTGGCTGGACTCAAGGAGCGTTGGATGAATAGATTGATGTTGGAAGTATAATTGATGACGTCGATATTCTCATTGCGCAATTCGCGAACGATACCGTGGATACGGGCTCCCTTTACGCCAACGCAGGCTCCGACCGGGTCGATGCGTTCATCGTATGATTCAACGGCGACTTTGGCGCGTTCACCGGGGATGCGGGCAACTTTTTTAATCAGAATGAGTCCTTCATGGATTTCAGGCACTTCCAGTTCGAACAAACGTTCGAGGAAAACAGGGGAAGTACGGGATAGGATAATCTTGGGGTTGTTGCTTTTATTTTCAACACGTTCGACGACTGCGCGGACACTTTCGCCTTTGCGGTAGAAATCGGAAGGAATCTGTTCGGTTTTTGGAAGTAGCATTTCGTTGCCTTCGTCGTCGAGCAAAAGTATTTCTTTTTTCCAAATTTGATAGACTTCAGCGCTGACAATCTGACCGATACGTTCAACGAACCGATTGTAAAGGCTGTCTTTCTGCAGTTCGAGAATTTTGGAGGCCAACGTTTGGCGCAGATTTAATACGGCACGACGGCCGAAATCTGCAAAATGGACTTCGTCCGTCACATCTTCGCCTACTTCAAAGTCGGCATCGATCTTTTTGGCTTCAGTCAGGCGGATCTGCAAGTTTTCATCTTCCAAAGCATCGTCTTCAACAATTTGGCGGTTGCGCCAAATTTCAAAGTCACCTTTGTCCGGGTTGATGATGACGTCGTAATTTTCGTCGGTGCCGAACATTTTTGCAAGCACGTTGCGGAAAGACTCTTCCAGCACGCTCACCATGGTGAGGCGATCGATGTTCTTCAGTTCCTTGAATTCGGAAAAGGTGTCAATCAGACTGATAGTTTCAACTTTTTTAGCCATTGGTCGATTAAGTATGTATGTATATGAATTTCAATTTTTTCAGGAAAAACGGATGAGATATTTGACGGATTTCACGTCTGCAAAGGCATAGGTTTCATCCACTTCCATGGATAAGGTTTTCTTGCTGCCTTCAATTTTTGATTTGCGAATCACCGTCACCGTAAAACCAGCTTCATTGGCATCTTTAAGGATACCGGAAAATTTTTGGCCAGCCTTGGAAATGACTTCGACTTCCTCCCCGATGTTGATAAGATACTGTTTGAGAACTTTGAATGGTTGGCCTAGCCCTGCTGAGCCGACTTCAAGAGCAAAATCTTCTTTTTCGCGGTCCAATCTTTCTTCAAGGAATTTGCTTAAGTCCACACAATCGTCGATGCAGACTTCATCATCTTCGGACTCAAACTCGACATCAATTTCATTATCAGGCGTGATTCTGACGTCAACCAAGAAGAATGATGTTTGTTCCATCCACTCTTCAACAATCTGAATTACAGTCTCTTTAGCTATCATTACTTCCTTTTTGGGAACAAAATAGGGGAACCAAAGCCCCCCTTACATCGTCATTAACGGCTGCAAAGATACAAAGAATCAGCGTTTTTGCAAAAATAATCGCAAAAAATCACTTATAAAAGGTTGGTAATCCAATCAATATCTTTAAAGAAATAAAAAACGGAGACCCACTCAGATAAGTAGGTCTCCGCAATTTGATTTGAAAAAGTCAGGGCTTACAATTCGCCGTTCTGAGCTTTCTTCAACATTTCATCATTGGCCGTGATGGCAACTTCCACACGACGGTTCTGTGCACGACCTGCATCGGTCTCATTAGTGGCCACGGGAGCGGAAGAACCCATACCCTTAGTCGTGATGCGGCTTGCAGCTACGCCTTGAGCAACGAGGAAATCTTTGACCGCAGCGGCACGGTTGTCGGAAAGTGGCAGATTGATGTTGTCTGAGCCTGTATTGTCTGTATGGCCGTAAATCATTACGTTCGTGTCAACGTATTCTCTTAATGTGGCTGAAAACTTGGTCAACGCTGTTTTGGACGATTCACTGAGTACAGATTTGCCAGTTGCAAACAAAATGCCAGACTCAAAAGTGACCTTTATACCTTCGCCAATGCGTTCAACAGCGGCATTGTTGCCAAGTTGAGCTTCCAATTCGGCTGCTTGCTTGTCCATTTTATGTCCGATCAACGTTCCGACCGTACCACCGACAGCAGCACCTGCAATGGCACCGACAGCTGTATTACCAAGCAATTTTCCTGCACCGGCACCTACAGCGGCTCCTGCAATAGTTCCAATCGCACCACCTTTCAAGGCGTTCGACCAAGTTTTGCAACCAGAGAAAATTAATGATACGCTCAGCAGGCTTACCAATAAAAGACGTGATTTTTTCATTGTTTTCAATTTTAAAGTGACTATTTGATTCTGTATTTTATCTTAAAACAAAGATATGAATAATTTCTATTTATATGCTCATTGATAACTTTCATTAAGTTCTGCGACATCGCATCGTCCTTATTTACGTAAAAAACCACTATCTTTGCAATACTTTTTACAACAGAGAAAACTTACAAAACATTCAATAGGTATGAATAAGAAAGCCATGCTGATGATTCTGGACGGTTGGGGTATCGGACATCACGGTAAAGAAGACGTAATCTACAACACTCCAACACCTTACTGGAATTATTTATTGGAAAACTATCCGCATTCTCAGCTTCAGGCATCCGGTGAAAACGTCGGTTTGCCCGATGGTCAGATGGGGAACTCCGAAGTCGGCCATCTCAATATAGGTGCTGGTCGAATCGTTTTTCAGGATTTAGTGAAAATTAACGCAGCATGCCGCGACAACAGCATTCTGAAAAACCCAGGGATTGTCGAAGCTTATACCTATGCTAAGGAGAACAACAAGAAAATCCATTTCTTGGGTCTCGTCTCGGACGGTGGCGTACACAGTTCCATGGACCATCTCTTCAAACTCATTGAAATATCCAAGACCTACGGCGTTGACAAATCGTATGTTCATTGCTTCATGGATGGTCGCGATACCGACCCACGCAGCGGTAAGGCATTCATCGAGAGTTTGGAAGCCCAATTGGCAAAAAACACCGGTGCCATCGCTTCCATCATCGGTCGTTATTACGCCATGGACCGTGACAAACGTTGGGAGCGCGTTTTTGAAGCCTACAACTTGCTCGTAAATGGGGTGGGTACTCCTTCCACCGACATGGTCGGAGCCATTCAAAACTCTTATGACGAAGGCGTGACCGATGAATTCATCAAACCCATCGTTCATACGGACGCTGCAGGCCAACCACTTGCCAAGATCGAAGAAGGAGATGTGGTCATCTTTTTCAATTACCGAAACGACCGAGCTAAAGAGCTCACTATCGTTCTGACCCAGAAGGATATGCCCGAAGCAGGCATGAAAACCATTCCCCTACATTATTACACGATGACGCCCTACGACGAAACGTTCAAGGGCTTGACCATCTTGTACGACAAGGACAATGTGCAGAATACATTGGGGGAAATTGTTGCCAAGGCTGGCATGAAACAACTCCGCATTGCAGAGACCGAAAAATATGCCCATGTAACCTTTTTCTTCTCCGGTGGACGCGAAAGCACGTTTGACGGTGAGGAGCGCATCCTTATTCCTTCTCCAAAAGTAGCCACCTACGACCTCAAGCCCGAAATGAGCGTGAACGAAGTTGGTGACGCCTTGAAGGTTGCCATCGAAAGTGAAAAGTTCGAATACATCACCGTCAACTACGCCAATGGCGACATGGTTGGTCACACAGGCGTTTACGAAGCCATTCAGAAAGCGGTTCAAGCCGTGGATGCCAATGTGAAAAAAGTGGTCGAAGCCGCCAAACTACACGGATACGAAGTCATCATCATCGCTGACCACGGCAATGCCGACAATGCAATGAACGAAGATGGCTCACCCAATACGGCACACTCCCTGAATCCAGTTCCGTTCATTTACATCACCGAAAACAAATCGGCGAAAGTAAAAGACGGTATTTTGGCCGATGTGGCACCTTCCATCTGCAAGATTCTCGGCATCGAGCAACCTGTCGAAATGACAGGAAACTGCCTGATTTCCTGAACAGACACCATGCTTCAAATTCAGGAGACACTGGTCAGTCTCGATGTAATCGATCAGAATTTTTGTTGCAATTTAGCCCACTGTCACGGCATCTGCTGTGTGGAGGGCGATTGTGGCGCTCCTGTCGAACTCGATGAAGTGGCTGAACTCGAGAATGCCCTTCCACACATCTGGGATGACCTCTCCGAAGAGGCCAAGCAGCTGATTAAGGAGCAAGGCGTCGTTTATCCAGACCGCGAAGGGGAATTGGTAACGTCCATCGTAAATGGAAAGGACTGTGTGTTCACCTGTTATGATTCCGTAGGGACCTGCCTGTGTGCTGTTGAAAAAGCATGGCGCGAAGGAAAGATTTCTTTTATGAAACCTATATCCTGCCATCTTTACCCCATTCGCACAAAAAAATACACAGATTACACAGCCGTCAACTACCAGGAATGGAGCATTTGTTCCGGTGCACGACTTTACGGTCAACAAATTGGCCTTCCCGTCTATCAATTTCTGAAAACACCGTTGATTCGGAAATTCGGAGAGGATTGGTACAATGAACTTTGCATTGCCGCCGAACACTTGAGAAACGGCATGAAATAATACTTAAACCTAAAACAAAACAGGCTGAACTCATTTAAGAATTCAGCCTGTTTTATAGTTGTGTGGTTACGTTAGCTTTTCTTGCGTTTGCGTTCAGTCTCATCGAGAATGATCTTACGCATTCGCATATGCTTGGGAGTCACCTCCACATATTCGTCTTCCTTGATGTATTCAAGCGCTTCTTCCAAAGAAAAAACGATGGGCGGCGGCAATGTCGCTTTGTCATCCGTACCTGAAGCACGGACATTACTCATTTTCTTGGTCTTGGTCACATTGATGACCAAATCACCTTCCTTGTTGCTTTCTCCAACTACCTGACCGGCATAGATGTCGTCACCTGGGAAAACAAAGAAGCTTCCGCGGTCTTTCAACTTATCCATACCATAGGTTACAGCATTACCTGTTTCGATGGCGATCATGGAGCCGTTTTCGCGTTTCTCAATATCTCCGCGATAGGGTTGAAAACTATTGAAGCGGTGAGCCACGACAGCTTCACCTGCCGACAACGTCATGAGCACGCCACGCAAGCCGATGATGCCACGGGCTGGAATAGTGAATTCAAGATGAATACGGTCGTTTTTGGTTTCCATCATGGTGAGTTCTCCCTTGCGGCGAGTGACCGAGTCAATCATCTTACTGGCGAATTCCTCTGGAACATTGATGGTCATATCTTCAATAGGTTCGCAACGCACACCGTCTATTTCCTTGAAAATGACACGGGGTTGACCAACTTGGAGTTCATATCCTTCGCGACGCATGGTTTCAATAAGTACCGACAAGTGCAACACCCCACGGCCAAATACAGTCCAAACGTCCGAGTCCATGCTTTTTTCAACGCGCAGAGCCAGGTTCTTATCCAATTCCTTCATCAGACGGTCGTGAATGTGACGCGAGGTCACGAACTTGCCGTCCTTACCGAAGAAAGGAGAATTGTTGATGGTGAACACCATACTCATGGTTGGTTCGTCGATTGCGATGGGCTTCAAGGCTTCTGGCTCCAATGCATCCGCAATGGTATCTCCGATCTCAAATCCTTCAATGCCGACTACGGCACAAATGTCGCCTGAACCCATTTCAGTAACACGCTTACGGCCGAAGCCAATGAATTCGTGCAATTCCTTGATGCGTGCTTTAACCACACGGCCGTCGCGCTTGACAAGGCTGACATCGGCATTTTCCTTGAGAGTACCCCGATGGATACGGCCTACGGCTATTCTACCCACATAGGAGGAATAATCAAGGGAAGTAATCAACATTTGCGGTGTTCCTTCCAGTTGGACAGGAGCAGGAATGTGCTCTAATATCTGGTCAAGCAGATACGTGATGTTGTCGGTTTCATTCCGCCAATCTTCACTCATCCAACCTTTCTTGGCGGCGCCATAGACCGTTTGGAAGTCGAGTTGGTACTCGGTGGCTTCCAAACTGAACATCAGGTCGAAAACAGCTTCCTGTACTTCTTCCGGACGGCAATTGGGCTTGTCCACCTTGTTAATCACAACGATCGGCTTCAAGCCAATCTCCAGTGCTTTCTGCAGCACAAAACGGGTTTGGGGCATGGGACCTTCAAAAGCGTCCACCAGGAGCAGCACTCCATCAGCCATGTTCAATACACGTTCCACCTCACCTCCGAAGTCTGCGTGACCCGGGGTATCTATGATGTTGATCTTCGTTCCTTTATATTCAATGGAAACGTTTTTGGAAAGGATCGTGATGCCACGCTCGCGCTCCAGTTCATTGCTGTCGAGAATCAATTCTCCGACTGCTTCGTTCGTCCTGAACAACTGGCCGGCCAGCAGCATTTTGTCAACCAAGGTTGTTTTACCATGGTCAACGTGTGCAATGATGGCAATGTTCCTAATGTCTTGCATTTTGTTTTTTCTCTGTTTTTACCTCTAAAACCTTATAGTCCGCAAAATTACGTGTTTTTTTGCAGATAAGCATTGTCTATCTAAAACTATTGTTTACTTTTGTGCCCCGATTTGTTTCTATTCACATCAAAAACAAACTTTTATGTATTTAAACCCTGAAAAAAAACAGGAAATCTTCGGTCAATACGGAAAGTCTAACACTGACACTGGTTCTCCCGAGTCCCAGATAGCATTGTTTTCGTACCGTATCAACCATTTGACTGGACACCTCAAGTCAAATCACAAAGATTATAGCACGGAACGCGCCCTGAAAATGTTGGTGGGTAAACGTCGTCGTTTACTGGATTACCTGAAAGAGAAGGATATTGAAAAATATCGTTCGCTTATCAAAGAACTGGGCATCAGACGTTAAAAATCTGAAATGCGAAGAAAGAAAAGGTCGGGCCTACACAGGTTCGACCTCTTTTTTTAACCCTGTTCACAATTTGTTGAAGCCTCTTCTTCAATTTTTTATTTATCTTTGGTCGATTTTTCAAAATATAGAGGAGATTATTCACGGTTTTATCCACTAACCTACTGCATTGCCATGAGTTTAGAAATCAGAGAAGTTCGTAGTCCGAAGGAAATGAACACATTCGTCAAGTTCCCACTTTCATTGTACAAGAACCATCCTTATTATGTTCCTGCTTTGGTTTTCGATGACCTTGCCACCTTCAATCAAAAAAAGAATCCTGCTTACGACTTCTGTGAATCCATTTGCTTCCTTGCCTATAGAAATGGAAAAATCGTCGGTAGAATTGCCGGCCTGATCAACAATAATGCAAACGAAGGCTGGAAAGTCAAGAACGTGCGCTTTGGTTGGTTCGACGCCATTGATGACCTCGAAGTCACCAAAGCATTGATGGATGCGGTCGCCGCTTGGGGGACTAAAAAGGGCATGACCCAACTTACCGGTCCGTTGGGTTTCACCGATTTGGACCCTGAAGGCATGCTGATTGAAGGATATGATCTGATCGGAACCTTGGCCACCATCTACAATTACCCCTACTACCCCGCTCATTTGGAAAAACTCGGATTCGAGAAAGAAGTGGACTGGAAAGAATATCGCATAACCATTCCCGAAAACATTCCCGAACGGTATCAGCGCATGTCTGCCATCGTTTCGCAAAAATTCGGTTTGCATACGGTAAAAGAAAAATCACTCAGCAAACTCGTTAAGAATTATGGGACAAAGTTGTTCCAACTCGTCAATGAAACGTACAATGTGCTTTACGGTTTTTCCACCCTCACGGAACGACAAATGAATTACTACATCAAGATGTATTTGTCCTTCGCACGAACCGACCTGATCAGCATCGTCGTAGACAAAGACGATAATGTGGTCGGCATGGGCATTACGATGCCCTCCCTAAGCAAAGCCTTGCAGAAATCGAAGGGCAGCCTATTCCCCTTTGGGTTCATCCATATGCTCAAAGCGCTGAAAAAGAATGATGTTGTCGACTTTTATCTGATGGCCGTGCACCCTGATTTTCAGAACAAAGGTGTCAGTGCCATGATCTTTGCCGATTTATACCCCGTATTCCATAAAAACGGATATAAAATGGCTGAAACCAATCCGGAGTTGGAAATGAATTCCAAGATCCAGCTGCTTTGGAGTGAATTCAATCCACAGCCGGTTCGCAGACGCAGGGTCTTTAAAAAAGAGTTGATCTAACACGACTTTGCCCGAAAAAATAACCGCTTTCTTTGTACATTTGCAGGACGCATCAGTATTTAATTCTCTATGGAAGATTTGATTTCGACCCATACCGTCACTACGAATTACGACGAAGAAAACATCATCACCCTTGAATGGCAGGAACATATCCGTCGTCGTCCAGGGATGTACATCGGTAAATTAGGCGACGGAACTTCTCAAGACGACGGGATTTATGTGCTTCTCAAAGAAGTGCTCGATAACAGCGTGGATGAATTCATGATGGGCTACGGAAAAACCATCGAAGTCTCCATCAAGGAAGGTTTCGTTTCTGTACGCGACCACGGCCGCGGCGTCCCGTTGGGCAAGGTCATCGACGTCTCCTCCAAGATGAACACGGGAGCCAAATACGATTCCAAAGCTTTCAAAAAATCCGTAGGTTTGAACGGTGTCGGTATTAAAGCAGTCAACGCACTGTCCTCGTATTTCCGCATTCAAAGCTTCCGGGAAGGTGAATCCAAAATGGCTGAATACTGCCGTGGGATGCTCACCAAGGAGACCCACAAGGAGCTCACCAAAGAAAATAACGGTACACTCATCGAGTTCATGCCCGACTTGAGCATCTTCCCAAGCTACGGGTACCAAGACAACTACATTGAGTCCCTGCTTAAGAATTATGTATTTCTGAACACGGGGCTCAACATCTACTACAACGATAAAAAGTTCTTTTCCAAGAACGGCTTGGTGGACCTGTTGAACGAGAACATCACCTCCGAACCGCTTTACCCCATTATTCACATTTCAGGAGAAGACATCGAAGTGGCCATAACACACGGCAACCAATATGGGGAGGAATACTATTCGTTCGTTAACGGGCAACATACCACGCAAGGCGGAACACACCAATCTGCATTTCGCGAAGCGTTATCACGTACCCTGAAAGAATATTACAACAAGAACCACGACTATTCCGATATCCGCATGGGTATCATTGCTGCCGTAAGCATTAAGGTGGAGGAACCCGTTTTTGAATCGCAGACCAAAACCAAATTGGGTTCGCGCGATATGGGGCCCAAAGGACCTTCGGTCACCAAGTTCATCAGCGATTTCCTCAAAAAGGAACTGGACAACTACATGCACAAGAATCCGGACGTTTCGGATGCGTTGTTGCGCAAGATTACCGAGTCGGAAAAGGAACGGAAAGCTATTGCCGGGGTGACCAAATTGGCTAGGGAACGGGCCAAGAAATCCAATCTGCACAATAAGAAACTTCGTGACTGTCGGTTCCATTTCAACGATGCTAAAGGCGATTTGCTCGATGAAACCAGCATTTTCATTACCGAAGGAGACTCAGCAAGCGGTTCCATCACCAAAAGTCGCGATGTAAACTATCAAGCTGTTTTCAGTCTTCGAGGTAAGCCATTGAATTCGTACGGCTTAACCCGAAAGGTGGTGTATGAGAATGAAGAATTCAACTTATTGCAGGCAGCATTGAACATTGAAGAAAGTCTGGAAGAACTGCGCTACAACAAAGTGATCATTTCGACCGATGCCGATGTTGACGGAATGCACATCCGCTTGTTGTTGATGACCTTTTTCCTGCAATTTTTCCCGGATCTCGTTAAAAAAGGGCATGTCTATATTTTGCAAACACCTCTTTTTAGAGTTCGGAACAAAAAAGAAACTCGTTATTGCTATTCTGAAGAAGAACGTCAATCAGCCGTCGAATCGCTGGGACCCAACCCTGAGATCACCCGTTTTAAAGGATTGGGTGAAATTTCCCCCGATGAATTCAGACATTTTATAGGGAAAGACATTCGTCTGGATCGGGTCACGCTTCGTAAGGAAGACGTGGTTAAGGAACTTTTAGAGTTCTATATGGGCAAGAATACCTCCGAAAGGCAGATGTTCATCATAGACAATTTAGTTATTGACGAAGAACTTTAATCGATGAAAACTGCACTTTTCCCTGGAACTTTCGATCCGTTCACCCTTGGTCACGCCTCCGTGGTTCGAAGGGGGTTGGTACTGTTCGACCGCATAGTCATCGCCATCGGAATCAACGACGCCAAGCAAACCTATTATACGATGGAAGAGCGGCTCGAACAAATTCGGGCATGTTACAACGGGGAACCCAGAGTCAAAGTCACCACCTATGACGGAATGACCGTCGAATGTGCTCGGGAGCACCAAGCCGTCGCCATACTCCGCGGAGTTCGCTCACTGACCGACTTCGAATACGAACGGCTCCTTTCCGATATCAATCTTAAAATTTCCGGAATCGACACCGTTTGTGTCTTTACCGAACCCGAGTTGGCCAGCATTCAGTCGAATGTAGTTCGCGACCTACTCAAACATAACCAGGACGTCCGGGCTTTTGTACCTGAAGCGATGGCCGGACTACTGAAAAAATGAATCAATGAAAAAAATCTTCGCATGCATTGCCTGCAGTTTGATGCTGGCCAATAGCTCCTTTTCACAATTCCAGATGACTCCTGGCACTCAAAAAATGAGTCTGGCCATGTACGCCATCAAAAACCTGTATGTGGACAATGTGGACGAAAACAAGTTGGTGGAAGAGGGCATTCGGGCCATGGTCAAGGAACTCGACCCACATTCGGCCTACATGACCGCCGATGAGATGAAAGAAATGAACGAGCCTTTGCAAGGTGGATTCGACGGCATTGGCATTTCGTTCAACATGATGAATGACACGCTGCTTGTCATTGAAGTTATTTCCGGCGGACCTTCTGAAAAAGTAGGACTTTTACCCGGTGACCGTATTTTGTTTGTTGACAAGGTGCCCATCGCCGGTGTTAAAATGGCGAACAGGGATGTCATGAAACGATTGAAAGGGCCCAAGGGCACGTTAGTGACTGTTACGGTTAAAAGGCGTAACAACCCTGAACTGATGGATTTCAAGATTATTCGGGATAAAATCCCCATTTACAGTCTCGATGCCTCGTTCATGGTAGACAAGAAAACGGGCTATATTCGGTTGAATCGATTCGGGGCAACTACTGCTGATGAATTCAGAGAGGCGTTTAAAAACCTGCAAAAACAGGGAATGACACAATTGATCCTTGATTTGGAATCGAATGGTGGTGGCTATATGAATGCGGCCATTGAATTGGCCGACGAATTCCTCCCCGACAAAAAAAGTATTGTTTACACCGAAGGAATCCACAGTCCACGTCAAGACAACGAATCGACTTCAAAAGGCTGTTTTGAGAATGGCAGGCTCGTCATCATGATCGATGAATACACGGCATCGGCTAGTGAAATCCTTTCAGGTGCCATACAAGACTGGGACCGTGGAGTTGTCATCGGTCGAAGGAGTTTTGGTAAAGGGTTGGTTCAAAGGCCAATACCACTACCGGACGGTTCGATGTTGAAACTGACGGTGGCCCGCTATTTTACACCTAGCGGCCGCTTTATCCAGAAGCCTTATGAAAATGCGGAGAACTACAGCCGTGATTTGATTGACCGATACAATCGTGGTGAAATGCGAAGTGCGGACAGCATCCATTTCCCAGACTCCCTTCGTACGGAAACATTGGAAAATCACCGAACCATCTATGGTGGGGGCGGCATCATGCCGGATGTTTTCATTCCGATCGACACGGCAAAATACACGTCCTTGCATAAACTTATTTCCAACTCAGGTGTCATGACCCTCTTCAGCATGAAATACGTGGATGACCACCGTGCCGAATTGAACTCAAAATACCCCACCATCGATGCATTTGTAGAAAACTTCCAGCCGGATCAGGCATTGACTGATGCACTGTTGAGCTATGCCAAAAGTGAAAAGTTAAAACTCACAGCAGCCGATTCAGCCTCCGATAAAACGCTAATGATGAGGCAACTAAAAGCTTATATGGCTAGGGATCTGGGCAAAAGCGCCGATTACTACAAAGTGACTTGGAGAGACAATGAGACCCTCATGAAAGCCATCGAAATCATCAACGATAAAAAGGCATACAATGATCTCCTAAAACGAAAATGAGTGCATCATGAGCATAACAGACAGTATACTTCAAAGCAAAACCACCGCCTTTTCATTTGAATTGTTGCCACCGTTAAAGGGCAATACCATTGATACCGTTTACAAGACCATCGATACGCTCTTGGAGTTCGATCCCAAATACATCAACATAACCACGCATCGGAGTGAAATGGTGTACCATGAGCTTCCAAGCGGCTTGTTCGAAAGGGTGGCTGAACGCCATCGTCCAGGCACGGTCGCCATAGCGGGAGCCATTCGAAACAAATACCAGATACCCGTGGTGCCGCATGTCCTTTGCAGCGGCTTTACGGAAAGTGAAACGGAATACGCGTTGATTGACCTACAGTTTTTGGGAATCACAGAGCTGCTCCTATTACGCGGTGACAAGGCCAAACATGAAAAGGCCTTCGTACCGACGGGACATGTGCATGCCACCGATCTCCAAAAACAAGTGAACGCATTCAATGAAGGCCTTTTCATCGATGGTTCAAAAATGAAAAAGCTAGGTGTCCCTTTCTCATACGGAATGGCTTGTTATCCTGAAAAACACGAAGAATCGCCCAATTTGGCCACCGACATCCAATTTGCCAAGGAAAAGGTAGAAGGCGGTGCGTCCTATCTGGTCACCCAAATGTTCTTTGACAATCAGAAATATTTCAATTTTGTCGAAGCTTGCCGTGCAGAAGGGATAACCGTACCGATCATACCCGGTTTAAAGCCCATTAACATGGTCAGCCAACTGAATGCTTTGCCAAAGATTTTCCACGTTGATCTACCAGAAGTCTTTGCCGCCGAACTTGCCAAATGCACCACGGACGCCGAAGTCACGGAAGTTGGTGTGGAATGGTGTACCTTACAGGCAAAAGAGCTGAAGGCCAAAGGCGTTCCCAGCATTCATTTCTACTCCATGATGGCCACCCAAAGCGTCAAGCGAGTTGCTGCCAGCGTCTATTAAATCTATTGATTTTCATTGATTCCTTCGACGGAATCAATGATGTGGAAGAGTTCGGCCACCGTTTCGGCACGAAGCATGGCTATTCGAGTTTCTTTGAAATTCGGTATCCCCTTGAATACGGGAGTTGCAGCCAAGTGCCTGCGAATATGCACAATACCTCTCCTTTCATCCAGTCTTCGTACGCTGTCTTGAACCTGCTCTTTGATAATTTGAAGTTTCCATTTGAAAGAATAAGGTAGAAGCATCGTCGTCGGATCCTGTAAAGAATAGGCTTCTTCCACCGTATTGCCGTGAAGCAGGAACTGCTTGACTTCCCCGAAAATCCATGGTCTTCCAATGCTTGCACGACCAATCATCACAGCATCAACTCCTGTTTCAATAAAACGACGACGGGCAATCTCAGGCGTTGTCACATCGCCATTGCCGATAATGGGAATGGTCATTCGCTGATTATTCTTCACACTTCCTATCAAAGACCAGTCGGCTTCACCCGTGTACATTTGGGCACGGGTTCGGCCATGTATGGCTAAGGCGGCGATGCCACAATCCTGAAGGGACTCGGCCAGATCCACAATGATCTTGGAAGAATCGTCCCAACCCAACCTTGTTTTGACCGTTACGGGTACCTTGACTGCTTCAACCACTCTTTTTGTAATTTCCAGCATCTTAGGGATGTCCCTCAACATTCCTGCGCCGGCACCCTTTCCAGCCACTTTTTTGACTGGACAGCCAAAATTAATGTCGATGATGTCTGGCCTGGCTTCTTCGCAGATTCGTGCGGCTTCCTCCATGGCATCTGGAAATCGGCCATATATCTGGATGGCTACGGGGCGCTCTTCGTCACAGATTTTCAGCTTTTGCTGAGTGGAGTTGACGTAACGTACCAAAGCATCCGATGAAACAAACTCCGTATAGACCATGTCGGCACCGAACCGCTTGCACATGAGGCGGAAGGCAGGGTCGGTGACGTCTTCCATCGGAGCGAGTAATAATGGAAATATACCTAAATCTATTGAACCGATCTTCATGTGTGAACATTAACTTTTAGACTGCAAAAGTAGCCTTTTTTGGGGAAAGAGCCATCCTCCGGTTTTGTTTTCGATGGTTTATAGTACTTTTGCAGTCACCAATAACGTCAGAATCATGTCCAAAGAATCCAATCCTCTACGTAACGACTTTGAGATCATGGCGCCAGCCGGTTCCTGGGAGTCGCTTGCCGCTGCCTTACAAGCAGGTGCGGACTCTGTTTATTTCGGTATTGAAAGCCTGAACATGAGGGCACGTTCCTCGAACAATTTCACCATTTCCGATTTAAAGGAAATTGCCCGACTATGCAAAGAAAACGCCGTCAAGAGCTACCTGACTATCAATACGGTCATGTTTGACGGTGATTTATCATTGATGCAGCAAATTGTGGATGCAGCCAAAGAAGCGGACATCAATGCCGTTATCGCTGCTGATGTCTCCGTCATGAGCTATGCTAGTCAGAAAAATGTGGAGATCCATCTCTCCACACAATTGAACATTTCAAACATTGAGGCGCTAAAGTTCTATGCTCATTTTGCGGATGTCGTCGTTTTGGCTAGAGAACTTAATTTGGATCAAGTGGCTGAAATCCATGCTCAAATTGTTACCCAAGACATTCGAGGACCCCGCGGAGGCCTCATCCGTATTGAAATGTTCTGTCATGGAGCTTTGTGCATGGCTGTTTCGGGGAAATGCTACCTCAGCCTGCACGAATACAATGCTTCCGCCAATCGTGGTGCCTGTGTTCAGATATGTCGTCGCGGATATACCGTAAAAGACAAAGAAACCGATGTCGAGTTGGACATTGACAGTCAATACATCATGTCGCCGAAAGACCTTAAAACCATCCATTTCATGAATAAAATGATGGATGCAGGTGTTCGCGTTTTTAAAATTGAAGGCCGAGCAAGAGGACCTGAGTATGTAAAAACCGTAGTAACCTGCTATCGGGAAGCAATTGAAGCGCAATTGGACGGGAGCTTCGATTCCGTGAAAATAGAGGAGTGGGACACCCGTCTTTCAACCGTTTTCAACAGAGGTTTTTGGGACGGTTACTACCTAGGTCAGCGCCTAGGAGAATGGACACATCAATATGGTTCCTCCGCAACCAAGCGTAAAATATTGATTGGTAAAGGCATCAAATATTACTCCAAATTGGGAGTGGCTGAATTCTTGCTCGAGAGCAACAGTCTTGAAGTTGGTGACGAGATATTGATCACTGGTCCGACGACGGGAGCGCTAGAAACGGTGGTGAAAGAAATCAGAGTGGAGATGGAAACGGTAGAAAAGGCTGTGAAAGGGCAACACATCTCCATTCCCATTAGCGAAAAGATACGGCCATCCGACAAACTGTATAAAGTGGTCGATGCTATATAATATTTTATTTATATTTCTTTTATATTAATTTATTTGTTATTTTTGTAGCAGATTCAATAACCTGATTATGGAAACATACAGCCTCGAATTTAGTGTACGCGATTATGAATGCGACATCCAGGGCATTGTGAACAATGCAAATTATCAACACTATCTGGAACATGCCCGTCATGAGTACATTAAGACTGTTGGGTTGAACTTCGCTGATCTTCATGAACAAGGAGTCGATATGGTCGTTGCAAAATTGGAAATGGCTTTCAAAACACCATTGAAAAGCAACGATGCGTTTTTAGTCACGGTTACGATGAAAAAAGAAGGTATCCGCTGGATCTTCCTGCAGGACATCCTCCGGCTGCCTGATCATAAAATGGTTGTTAGAGCTCGTGTGGATACCGTTGCAGTGGTAAACGGCAAACTCACCGACTACAAGCCCCTGGAGGCGGCTTTTGGTTACAACCAGCAAATAGAATGAATGACGAAAAATTGTATCAGGTAGCACTCTCACTAATTCCTGAAATGGGAGTAAAAGCAATCAGAGCGATTCTGAACAATTTTGGCTCCGCAGAAGCCGTATTCATCAAATCCAATGTGAATCAAATTCCTGATTTGCCAACGGAATCCAAAAGTGCTCTATTAAACGGTAGCCTGCTTTCGGCTGCCGAAATAGAACTCAAAAATATGGGGAAGAATGGTATAACAGGCCGCTTTGTCCTTGATGAGGACTATCCGTATCGGCTAAGGGAATGCGTTGACGCTCCAATCATGTTGTATAGCCGAGGAAACAGCGATTTGGATGTTCAAAAAGTGATTGCTATTGTTGGGACTCGAAAAGCCACCCCATTGGGCAAGGAAACAGCAATGCTGCTGGTTAAAAACCTTTCGGAGAATTTTCCGGACATGCTTGTTGTAAGTGGACTAGCATATGGCGTTGATGTTATCTCACATCAGGCAGCATTGAAATATAGCCTGAAAACGGCAGGTGTGCTCGCTCATGGCTTGCATGAAGTGTATCCGCCATCCAATCGAAGAGTCGCTGAAGAAATGGTTTCAGCCGGTGGTATATTGCTAAGTGAATACCCTTGGGGAATGCCATCACTACCCTATCGGTTCAGAGAAAGGAACCGCATCATTGCAGGATTGAGCGATGTTTGCATCGTTATTGAATCGGCAGTTGATGGTGGGTCTTTAATTACTGCCAAATTCAGCCGAGATTATAACAGGGATGTTCTTGCATTTCCCGGTCGAACAATTGACAAGTTTTCCAGTGGTTGCAACGAACTCATCAAAAACCGTAGTGCCGCATTGGTAGAATCAGCCGAGGATGTAGTTCGTGAAATGAATTGGAGTACACCAAAAAGGAGAAAAACGAGGCAACAAACTCTTTTTGCAGAATTGATGCCAAATCAAAAAATGCTGCTTGACTTGTTGAAAATGGGAGAAATCCTCACTGCAAATGATTTTTCCATTCAAACGGGTATAAAAGTGAATGAAATCCTCGGGCTCTTGCTGGAATTGGAGATGGATGGCCTAATTGAAAGTTTGCCGGGAGGCAGTTACCGAAAAAAATTATTTTGAAATCCTACAGCATCTCGAAAGAATAACCTTGAGCCAACAAGTATTCAATAGCTTTAGGCATAGCATGTCGCATGTTTCGTTGAGCTTTGAGGGAATCGTGAAAAACGACAATGGAACCATTTCTGGCATATTTTTTAACAATTCCAAGTACCTGTTCTCCCGTTAGATCAGGATTATAGTCTCTGGTTATAACATCCCATTGAATGATTTGATACTTACTGCGTAAGCGTAAGTATTGTAATGAACGCAATTCGCCATGTGGCGGACGGAAAAGATTGGATTGTACAAAACCTGCCGCTTTCTCAACGTTTTCAAGATACCTTTTGGTACTGGTGAAGAATCCTCTCAAATGATTGTATGTATGGTTTCCGGTACGATGCCCCCTGCGAAGAATTTCTTGATAGAGTTCTGGGTATCGCCAGACATTCTCTCCGACGCAAAAGAAAGTGGCTTTGACGCCGTAAGTATCGAGCGTGTCCAATACCCAAGGTGTAACCTCAGGTATTGGACCATCGTCGAATGTCAGATAGATGTTTTTTAACCGGCTGTTTTTTCTCCAGGTCACCTTTCGGTAAACGCCACGAAAAAAAACGGGAAGTTGCTCAATAATCATTTCCTACTGGTTGCTGCCGCCATTTCTGCCGCGCATGGCACTGTACTGCTGATAAACTTGTCCATATTTCTGGAAAGCAGGCATATACAAATTCGCGTGTGGTTTGTCAAACTGTTCTAGTAGAGAAAGTATCTGTTGCAAGGTGTACAGGTTGGTGTTCACCAGCATGCTGGCCGATTGGTATTCTTTCGGTTTCAGGCTGTAGGTCCATTCCAAATTCTCCATACACATTTTTGCTACTTCCTGAATGATCGCAAATGCTTTTTTCGGTTTTCCGATTCGGTAATAAACATCCGCAATGTCCACATTGTGATAATTCGCGGGAACCGTTGACATCGGAATCATTTTTTCACAATAATCGGCAGCTTTTTCTGCTTTGTCAAATTTACCTTCCGAATATAAAGCTTGAATGAGCTGAACAAACATGGCACGGTGTGTACGACACATGCGAAGGACATTTTCATCAAGGTACACTTTCGGATCTTGAATGTTACCGTATTTGAACTTGTTGACCATCATATCGTACATCTTATCCGTGTTGATCGTAGGCTTTCCATTGGCACTGCGCATCGGTACAATCTTGTAAGCCAACCCTTCCTGAAGGAATGAAGGCTGTAGTCCCAAAAATTGAGATTCTTCAACAGTGACGGCATAATAAATGGGGCGCTTCCACTGGTTTTGTTGAAGCATCTTCAGTATCATGATTTCCTGTTTACCCAAATATTGTTTACCGGCAAGGTTGATGTTCAGGCGTGGTACAATGTTGTTGTCGTATTTGGCATCCATGTATTTGTTCTTGACCACCTGATCCTTGTTGATATCCAAGTAAATCTTCTCGGACGGGATATAATCAAGCGCTTCATCATAACCTGGCACCCGTTTGTACTGAGGATCATCCGTTTCAATCCAATTCATCGCCATGTCAAGACTGATGGAATCGTCCGTTAGCTTTATGATGCGAGCGATGTCTCGTTTGCCGTTGGAATACATGTCCTCAGTCCAATTGATTGGCAGTGCACTTGATTTGTAATACGGCCTGGTCATTTGGCTAACATACCAATCGGTTTGGAAATAACTGAGGTTGCAAACACGAACATCGGTACGGAATCCTTCAACCTCCTGTGCGTACCACAAGGGGAACGTGTCATTGTCACCATTGGTAAATATGACCGCATCCTTATCGCAGGACTCCAGATAGTTTTTAGCAAAGTCGCGGCAAGTATAGCGGTTGGAGCGGTCGTGATCGTTCCAGTTCTCCGAAGCCATCAAGGTTGGGACCAACAGGCACAACAGAGAAGTGGCGATAGCGGCAGGAGTTTCAGGGACAAACTTTTTCAATCCATGCACCAACCCTGCAACACCCAACCCAATCCAAATGGTAAAGGCGTAGAATGACCCCGCATAAGCGTAATCTCGCTCACGAGGCTGCAGTGGGGATTGGTTCAGATAGAGTACGATGGCCAAACCTGTCATAAAGAAAAGGAAAAACGTGACCCAAAAGCCTTGAATACCTTTGTCTCCGCGCATGGCCTGAAACAAAAGGCCAATAATGCCAAGCAACAATGGCAGCATGTAATATTTATTATGCCCTTTATTGTTATCCAAATCGGAAGGCAGTTTGGACTGGTCACCCACCAACATGTTGTCGATGAAACTGATGCCCGTTATCCAGTTTCCGTCTTGAATTTCGCCATTGCCTTGAATGTCATTTTGACGACCGGAGAAATTCCACAAGAAATAACGCCAATACATGAAATTGACCTGATAGGAGATGAAATAGCGCAGATTTTCAGCCATGGTTGGTTTGAGCACTGTCTGAGGCTGACCACAACGGTCGACCGTGACGGATTGTCCCTTGAAATCGGACCACATCTTGTATGCTTCCACATGATCGGCCCTTTTACTGTACATGCGCGGGAAGAACATGTTGCATTCGGGATTCATTGCGGGAGTTTCTTTATAACCAGAGATGACATACTCATCTTTTTCATCGGGAGACTTCTTGGCTTTCTGATTCCAAATAGGTCCACCTTTTTTATATACCGGGACACAATTGCTTCCTTGAGCTTTCCAACTAATGTCGGATGCAAATGATTCACCATAAATCAGTGGAGTTTCACCATATTGTTCACGACTCAGATAACGTTCCAACGAGAACATGTTGTTAGGCGAATCCTGATCCATTGGGGGTTTCGCATTGGAGCGAATCACCGTGACGCCATAACTGGCATAACCAATGACCATGACCATCATGGCCAACAACACCGTGTTCATGAAACGAGGGTTGATTCCCTTCCAGAAAAACGTGAACCCGATGACCGCGCTACACAGCAAGGCCCAAACAATCGGGCTATCTCCGAAAAATGGGATTCCAACAAGTATGATGTTGGTAAAGAAAGCAAACTTCATGCGTTTTGGGCTATTACCCGAGAACGTTTCAATAAGACCCCAAACAAGGGCACCGGCCATGAGAATTACATAGAAGATTGCTCCAGAATTGAACGAGAAGCCAAGTTCATTGACAAAAAGCAAGTCGAACCAACCAGCCATGTTCACAAAACCAGGAACAATACCATACAATACGACAGCAATAAGACCGATTGAACCTATAAGGGCAAGCAAAGAGCCTTTGGCATTGACAACTTTGGCTTTCTTGAAGTAGTAGACCAACACCAAAGCAGGAATACAAAGCAGATTGAGTAAGTGGACGCCGATGGAAAGCCCCATCAAGTAGGCGATGAAAATAATCCAACGGTCTGCATGGGGTTCGTCGGCCACATCTTCCCATTTGAGGATGGCCCAGAAAACAACGGCAGTGAAAAGAGACGAGAATGCATAAACTTCGCCTTCGACCGCTGAAAACCAAAAAGTATCGGAAAACGTGTAAGCCAATGCACCAACCAAACCAGAACCAATGATGGTGATGATTTCGCCCGTGGTCATATTGTTTTCATCCTTCGGAACGATTTTACGGGCAAGATGTGTCACGGTCCAGAACAGGAACAAGATAGTCAATGCACTGAACAAGGCAGACATGAGATTGATCATCATGGCTGCGTGCTGGTTGTCCGAAGCAAAATTGGTAAAGAAGCGGCCCACCAACATAAAGAACGGCGCACCGGGAGGATGCCCTACGTCAAGCTTGAAAGCTGTTGAGATGAATTCGCCGCAATCCCAGAAACTGGCAGTCGGCTCGATGGTTAGGAAATAGGTTACGGCGGCAATTGCGAAGGCAATCCAGCCGAACAGGTTGTTCACTAACTTGAATTTTTTCATAGGGATTTTTAATTTGATGCCAATGAGAGTTGCAACTTGGAGAATATCAACGTTATGGGGTCGTTGTTGCCGCTGATTTAAGATATCCGTTCAAGCCGACAAAGATAAAAAAAAGCGAACAGAAAAAAACGTTTGGAAGTGGTTGACATACTTTTTGACGAACAAATAACGAAAATTAAGTTTTATTCGTATTTTTGCTGACAATAATTTAACCTGTTACTTATGAAATCATTAAAAATCTCGGTTTTACTACTTTTTGTCGGTACAATTTCCGTTCTGGCACAAGGGCTTCAGCCAGCTCCCATGGATACAGCCATCCGTTATGGGAAATTGAGCAACGGACTGACATACTACATCCGTCATAATGAACAGCCCAAACAACGGGCTGAGTTCTTCATTGCCCAAAACGTGGGGGCAATCCTGGAAGAGGATTCTCAGAATGGATTGGCACACTTTCTGGAGCACATGTGTTTTAATGGAACAAAAAACTATCCTGGCAAGAATTTTCTCAACGGATTTGAAAGTAGGGGAGTCAAGTTTGGTGACAACATCAACGCCTACACTTCGTTGGATGAGACCGTTTACAATTTATCCGAAGTACCCACTTCCAGTGAGGGATTGATCGACTCATCCTTGTTGATTTTGCACGACTGGTCCAATTTCGTTTCACTGGAAAATGATGAGGTCGATCAGGAACGCGGTGTGATTCGCGAAGAATGGCGACAAGGTCGCAATGCTGCGCGCCGTGTAATGCAAGCCAGAAACAAGGTGATGCTGGCCGGTTCCCAATACGCCATCCGTGACGTCATCGGTGACACCGCCGTCATCAACAATTTCAAATACGATGTATTGCGCGCCTATTATAAGAAGTGGTATCGACCAGACCTTCAAGCCATCCTCGTAGTTGGTGACGTCAACGTCAATCAGATTGAAGCGAAAATCAAGAAGCTCTTTTCGGATATCCCCGCACCTGTAAATCCTGCTGTACGTACCTATTATACGATACCTGACAATGATAAACCCATCGTGGGAGTATTCACCGACCCCGAGTTGACAAGCACCCTCATCATGATGTTTTGGAAGAAGGCGGCATTACCAGATGAAGTTCGAAAATCCATACAAGGTTATGGTTTAAGCAGGGTCAACAGCTTGATTTCAGCCATGGCCAATGAACGTTTGAGCAATATTGCACAAGAGCCAGGTTCACCTTTCGGAAATGCCGGTGCTGCAGTTACCGATCTGGTTCGTACCACCGATGCGTTCCTGTTCCAATGCTCACCTGTTCTGGGAAAGGAGAAAGAGGCCAGAGAACGATTACTGAAAGAAGCTGAAATCATTCGTCGTTTTGGTTTTACAGAGTCCGAGCTGGAAAGAGCAAAGACCGACCAGTTAAGTTATTTTGAGAAAGCGGATAAAGAGCGCAACCAACAGAAAAATAATGCATTGGTTCAAGAATATGTTCGTAATTTCACCTCTGCTGAACCCTGCCCGGGAATCAGTTGGGAAAACGACATGGTCAAACAAATAATGCCTTCCATCAGTCTTGAAATCGTAAACAAGATTGCCAGCAGTTACATGACCGACAAGAACTTCATCTTTACGATTTCTGGTCCTGAAAAAGCTGGGCTCATCTATCCTTCAAACGATGATTTGCTTCAGGAAATTGCAGCTTCAAAAGCAGCCACATACGATGCATTCAAGGATAGTGTTTCAAACGATCCTCTTATTCCGATCATGCCGACACCTGGGAAAGTCACGAAATCGGTTGAAAACAAGGCATTGGGGACCATCGAATGGACACTTTCCAACCGTATCAAGGTTATTCTGAAACCAACCAAGTTCAAGGATGATGAAATCAAGATGAGCGCCTGGAGCAATGGCGGATTGAGTTTGGTGCCTCAAGCCGACCTCATGTCTGCTACGCTGACCACCGATGTGATCAATCAGTCAGGTCTTGGCACGTTCAATCTGACAGATTTGGGCAAGAAGCTGACTGGGAAGATCGCATCTGTCTCACCAAGTATCGGAAACTATGATGAATCGCTCAACGGCTCCTCTTCTGTTAAAGATCAGGAGACGATGCTTCAACTTGCCTACCTTTATTTTACGGCACCCAGAAAAGATGAGAACGCCTATGAACTCTACATGAAACAGGTCAATACCTATCTTGAGAATGCCAGTGCCAATCCTCAAAAAGCCTACTCCGATTCATTGAATCTAATCCTTTACGGTTACAATCCACGTATTCAAGTACTGAACCTGGAAACCATCAAGAAGGTGGATTTGAATACAATTCAGCGGATTTATAAGGAGCGTTTTGCCAATCCTGCAGACTTTACCTTCACTTTTGTCGGGAATATTGATGTGGCAACATTCAAACCCTTGATAGAAAAGTACCTCGGAGGGCTAAAGACCACCAGCAAATTTGAAAAGTGGAAAGACAATGGTCTACGGATTCAAAAAGGTCAGATTAGAAAGGATATCGTAAAGCCTCTCAAAGTAAGCAAAACCACCAACAACATTCGCTTTACGGCGGCAATGCCATTTAATTTGAACAATATTGTTAAGATGGAAGCCGTCGCATCCATTTTGGATTTGAGATACACGGCCACTATTCGTGAAAAAGAAGGTGCAACGTATGGTGTCGGTTTAAGAGGGAGCGTTTTGAATACACCCATCAAGCTTGCAACCTTGGCAATTCGATTCGACACGGATCCTAAATTGGTCGATAAGATGTTGGGCATCATCCACAGCGAAATTGATACCTTGGCGCTAAACGGTCCGAAAGCTGAAGATCTGAACAAAGTCAAATTGAACATGATCAAGCAGTACAAGGAAGATGTGGAAGACAATAGTTTCTGGACGTATTCGCTCAACCGCTATTACAAAGACAAGCTGAATTACGCTGCTGACTATGAGAAAGCGGTGGAATCACTAAGCATTGAAAGTATTAAAGCCACCGTAAAAGAGCTGTTGAAGCCCAACAACAGAATTGAAGTGTTGCTCCAACCACAAAAATAAATCAGTTTTGTTTAAATGAAAAATCGGGGTGGACTTGTAAGAAGTTCCACCCCGATTCTTTTTTTTCCAACTTATTTGTCCGTCATGTTTTTTTTCAACAAATCCCTGATTTCAATCAACAGAAGCTCTTCTTTGGTTGGTTCAGCAGTTTTAGGAGTTTCTTCATTCTTTGTTTCATGACTCCGTCTTGCCATCGCCAATGCTTTGACTACCATAAAGATGGCAAATGCCACTATTGCGAAATCGAAAACAACCTGAATAAAATTTCCATAATTCAGGGTAACTGCAGGTGCGTTACCAACGGCACCTTTCAATACAATAGTAAGATCCTTGAAGTCCACTCCACCAATGATTACACCAATCGGAGGCATAATCACATCGGTTACCAAAGAGGACACGATTTTGCCAAATGCAGCTCCTATAATGATACCGACGGCCATATCGACCACATTTCCTTTCAGGGCAAAAGTTTTGAACTCATCTACCCATTTAACTTTTGGCAACTTCGCGTTCTTTAAGTCAGGCATGTCAATGATTTTTTTCATTTGCTAACGGATTGGATTTTTCTTGGGATAATCAATGGTATAGTGCAGCCCTCGGCTTTCCTTACGTTCTTGAGCTTGCTTAATGACCAGGTATCCTGTATTGATGATGTTTCTTAGCTCACAGATCTCCTTGGAAACAACAGAGCGAATGAACAATCGTTCTGTTTCCTGATACAAAATATCGAGGCGATCCATGGCACGCTTCAAACGCAAATTCGAACGAACGATACCTACGTAGGAACTCATGATTTGGCCCACCTCTTTAGCGCTTTGGGTTATCAGAATCATTTCTTCAGGTAGACGCGTACCTTCGTCGTTCCAAAGTGGAATTCGCTCCTCAAAAGTGAGTTTGTCTAAAATAGAAACTGCATGTTTGGCTGCCGCATCTGCATAAACAATGGCTTCAATCAAGGAATTGGAAGCCAGCCTATTGGCTCCGTGCAAACCAGTGCAGGAGCATTCCCCTGCTGCATAAAGTCGATGAATCGACGTGCAGGCATCCTGATTGACCGTGATGCCACCACATAAATAATGTGCGGCAGGCGCTACCGGAATAAAATCTTTGGTGATATCGATGCCCATTTCCAGGCATTTTTCATAAATCATGGGGAAATGCTCCTTTGTCTTTTCTGCCGATTCATGTGTCACATCCAAATAGACAAAATCGTCTCCCCTGCTTTTCATTTCCGTATCGATGGCACGGGCAACAATGTCTCTGGGTGCCAAGGAACCACGCTTGTCATATTTCTGCATGAACTCTTCGCCATCCTGTGTGCGAAGCACACCACCGTAACCACGCATCGCTTCAGTAATCAGGAAGGAAGGTCGAAGGCCGGGATGAAACAGAGCTGTGGGGTGAAACTGAACAAACTCCATCCCGTTCACCGTACCCTTGGCACGATAAACCATAGCGATACCATCACCGGTGGCAATAAGCGGATTTGTAGTGGTTTGATAGATATTACCGATGCCGCCAGTGGCCATCAACGTCGTCTTGGCCAAAAAAGTATGGATTTTTCGGGTATGCATGTCCAGGACATACGCACCATAACATTCAATATTCTCCGAATGCCGAGTTACATTCTGTCCTAAATGATGCTGTGTCAGGATTTCAATGGCAAAATGATGGTCATACAAATCGATGTTGGGATGATTTTTTACCCGAATAATGAGACTTTGCTGAATCTCTGCCCCAGTAGAATCCTTGTGATGAAGAATACGAAACTCGGAGTGACCTCCTTCCCGGTGCAAATCGAATTGACCAGCCTCATCTTTGTCGAAATCGACTCCCCAACGTACCAATTGGTCGATTTGCTCAGGAGCCTCTCTCACAACTTTCTCCACAACAGCGCGGTCGCACAACCCATCTCCAGCAATGAGCGTATCTTCAATATGTTTGTCGAATTGGTCGCTTGCCAACGTCACAGATGCAATGCCACCCTGCGCATAGAAGGTATTGGCTTCCTCCAAACCCGTCTTGCAACATAAGGCGACCCGACCTTTGTGGGCCACTTTCAAAGCAAAGCTCATTCCAGCCAGGCCGGAACCGATAACCAGAAAATCATACTTTTTTACCATAACATCAACAGATGAACTGCAAAAATAGGGCTTTTTTGCTCAGGTTGTCTTCAAATTCGTACCTTTGCGGAAAATTTGCAACCCGCAATCATTTTAACATCAGATGGAATATAATTTCAAAGACCTGGAACAGAAATGGCAGGCAGCCTGGAAAGCCAACCAGACCTACAAAGTCAAAGAAGACGCAAGCAAACAAAAATATTACGTACTCGACATGTTTCCCTATCCGTCTGGTGCAGGCTTGCATGTGGGTCATCCTCTTGGTTACATTGCGTCCGACATCTTTTCCCGGTATAAAAGGTTGCAGGGTTACAATGTCTTACATCCCATGGGCTATGACGCCTACGGATTGCCTGCTGAACAATACGCCATACAGACCGGCCAACACCCAGCCGTGACAACCGCCAGGAACATTGCCCGTTACCGCGAACAGCTCGACAAAATCGGGTTCAGCTTTGACTGGGACCGCGAAGTCCGTACTTGTGAGCCCGATTATTACCATTGGACCCAATGGGCGTTCATCCAGATGTTCAATAGTTATTACGACAACAAAGTCGGGAAGGCAATGCCGGTTTTAGCATTGGTAGAAGCCTTTGAAAAAAGCGGCTCGGAAGGATTGGATGTAGCCTGCTCCGAAGAATGGACCTTCACTTCAGCCGAGTGGAAGGCAAAAACGGAAAAAGAGCAACTCGAAATGCTTATGAATTACCGCATCGCCTATCTGGGCGACTCCATGGTGAACTGGTGCCCCGCCCTTGGGACGGTACTTGCCAATGACGAAGTGAGCGAAGGGGTTTCCCTTCGCGGTGGCCATCCGGTGGAACAAAAAGTGATGCGACAATGGTGCCTCCGCATTTCAGCCTATGCGCAACGATTGCTGGACGGGCTGGAAACCATCGATTGGACAGACTCCCTCAAAGACACCCAACGCTATTGGATTGGCCGGAGCGAAGGAGCTGAATTGAACTTCAAAGTACAGGATTCAGACCTTGACTTCACCGTTTTTACGACTCGAGCAGATACGATTTTTGGAGTGACGTTCATGGTCCTTGCTCCAGAAAGTGAATTGGTTGCACAACTGACCACACCCTATCAACAAGCTGAGGTGACCGCCTATGTGCAAAGCACCAAGAAACGTACGGAACGCGAACGCATAGCCGACCGAAGGGTGACAGGGGTATTCTCAGGTGCTTACGCCATCAACCCGTTCACCAACGAACCCATTCCCGTATACATCAGCGACTATGTGCTCGCCGGCTACGGAACAGGCGCCATCATGGCCGTTCCCGCACACGACTCCCGCGATTTTGCCTTCGCCAAACATTTCAATTTGCCCATCATACCCTTGATCGAAGGAGCCGACATAAGCACCGAAAGCTACGATGCCAAAGACGGCATCCTAATGAATTCCGGCTTTCTGGATGGATTGAGCGTAAAAGAGGCCATCGCCAAAACCAAAGAGTATGTACGTGAAAACAGGCTCGGTCGTGTCAAGGTGAACTTTCGTTTACGTGACGCCATCTTCAGTCGCCAACGTTATTGGGGAGAGCCCTTCCCAGTCTATTACAAGGAAGGCATGCCCTATATGTTGGACGAAACAAAACTACCGTTGGAATTGCCTGAAGTGGACAACTTTCTGCCCACGGCTACCGGACAACCACCGCTTGGCCATGCTAAAAATTGGAGAACCGAAGAAGGTTATCAATTGGAGCTGAACACCATGCCCGGGTTTGCCGGATCTTCAGCCTATTACTTGCGTTATATGGACCCACACAACGACCAAGCGCTCGTGAGTAAAGAAGCCAACAACTACTGGGAACAGGTCGACTTGTATGTCGGCGGCACGGAACATGCTACCGGTCACCTCATTTACAGCCGCTTCTGGAACAAGTTCCTGTTTGACTTAGGACTGGTCTGCAAAGACGAGCCTTTCAAGAAACTGGTCAACCAAGGCATGATTCAAGGCCGATCCAATTTCGTATACCGCATCAAGGAAAGCAATACCTTCGTTTCCTACAACTTGCGCGAACAATATGACACCACGCCTATACATGCCGATGTGAACATCGTCCATAACGATGTGCTGGACATCGACAAATTCAAAGCCTGGAGCCCCGAATATGCCACGGCTGAATTCATTTTGGAGGATGGCAAGTATGTATGTGGCTGGGCAGTCGAGAAAATGTCCAAATCCATGTACAACGTCGTCAATCCGGACGATATCGTGGAGCGTTTCGGCGCCGATACCCTCCGTCTATATGAAATGTTTCTGGGGCCGGTGGAGCAGTCCAAGCCTTGGGACACCAACGGCATCGACGGCGTTCATCGCTTTCTGAAAAAACTTTGGGGCCTTTGCACCGATGACAATGGATTCCGTTTCAGCAACGAAGAACCTTCGGCGGCTGAACTCAAATCCCTGCACAAACTTATAAAGAAGATCAGCTGGGACATCGAACACTTCTCGTTCAACACCTCGGTGAGCGCCTTCATGATTTGTATCAACGAATTGGCAACGCTCAAATGTACTAAAAGCGCCGTCTTGAAGGAGGTCATTATCCTTCTGGCACCCTTTGCGCCACACCTGGCCGAAGAAGTTTGGGAAGCGCTGGGACAATCGGGAAGCGTATGCGACGCAACTTGGCCCACTTGCAATGAAGACTATCTGTTGGAATCGGCGTTCAACTACCCCATTTCCTTCAACGGCAAGACCCGCTACATGATGGAACTTCCTGCCGATTTGAGCATTCCGGAAATTGAGGCTGCCGTCATGAGCAATCCTTCTTCCCAAAAATGGTTGGAAGGAAAGACTCCTAAAAAAGTAATCATCGTTCCAAAGAAGATTGTAAACATCGTTTTGTAATTTTACGCCTACATGGCAAACAAGTTTAAAAAGGATACTTTCAAGGAATATGTGACCATCCTGTTCGGATTGGCCTTGTATGCCTTGGGATGGACCGGGTTTTTGTTGCCGCACCAGATTACAACCGGTGGCATCACTGGACTTGCCGCATTGGTATACTTTGCCAACGGTTTGCCTGTGGCCGTCACCTACCTGTCCATCAACGTCGTTTTATTGATCATATCCATACGGATGTTCGGCTGGAAGTTCAGTTTTCGGACTATCGTAGGCGTCATCATACTTACCATTTTCTTGTCTGTCGCACAAAAGTACATACATAAACCCCTTTTGGTGGGTGAACCCTTTATGGCATGTATCATTGGAGGACTATTGGCCGGAGCTGGTGTCGGAACTGTACTTACAGCCAACGGCAGCACAGGCGGAACGGATATTATCGCCCTAATCATCAACAAATACAGGAACATCACACCAGGACGCGCCATGTTGTACAGTGACCTGATTATTATTTGCTCCTCCTACTTCCTGTTTCACAGCATCGATAAGATTCTTTATGGATTGACCACGCTTGCAGTCAGCACCTATGCCGTCGACATGGTGGTGAACGGTGACCGTCAGTCGGTACAATTTTTCATCTTCTCTTCCAAATTCGACGCCATAGCTGAACGCATCAATAATGAAGCTCATCGCGGTGTCACCGTGTTGGACGGCATGGGCTGGTATTCCAAAGAACCAGCAAAAGTGCTTTGTGTGATGGCTCGTAAGAACGAATCGGTCAAGATTTTCCGTATTGTCAAACAGGTGGACCCGAATGCCTTTGTTTCACAGGGTTCAGTCATTGGCGTGTATGGGAAAGGATTTGACATCATGAAATCAAAATAAGTATGAAACGCTCCCTTGTTTTAGGTGCCTTGCTGTGGGTTGCCACACTCAGTTTCGGTCAAAAAGGATTCGGCCTGGACGGATCCCTGGGTATGGGTATCAACGGCAGTGAGATGATCAACCCCTTGCTGCTGGAAGGTAGGGTTCAATGGAACGATTTCGTATCGACCAACATTGGCTTGGGTTTATGGAATTCCGGTTACAAATCCGCACCTTGGACCACCGAGGCCGGAGCCACTGCCACCATCTACAAATTGGCCGACAATGTGGCTCTACCGAGCCTGCAACTTGGATTGAAAGGTCAGGTTCCAATCGGTCGTTTTCTGGGTCATGACTTGAAGCTTTTTGCTGAACCCAAATTGTATTTTCTTCCCTTTTCAGCCAGAACTACTTATCTGACTGAATTGTATTATTCCATCAGCACGGTTGGTGGAGAAAAGATTTATACTCCCGGACCTTCTGAAGACAATGTGAAAACGTCCTATAAAAGCGACAACCACGCCCGTTTATATTACGGCATCCAAGGAGGTCTGAGCGCAAACATTCTTGACAATTTCGACCTTTCCATCAGTTATGGGTACACCAACATCGACCTATTCAAGGATTTGCGAGGCAAAAGCATCAAAAGTATCGGGCTGAACGATTACTTACCCGTACCTGGGATGCAGCTCATCAATATCACGATTCAGTACAATTATAACTTGAACTAAAAATGAAATTCATCTTTAGACCAAAACTGGCGGATTCGCTTAAGAATTACACCAAGGAACAATTTCTGAAAGACTTGATGGCCGGTATCATTGTCGGTATCGTTGCCCTTCCATTGGCCATCGCTTTCGGTATCGCTTCCGGAGTTTCCCCCGAAAAAGGAATGATTACCGCCATCATCGGAGGGTTCATTGTCTCCTTTCTAGGCGGGAGCAGGGTTCAGATTGGAGGGCCTACTGGCGCGTTCATCGTTATTGTTTACGGTATCATCGAGCAATACGGCCCCAGCGGCCTCATTATCGCCACCATCATGGCCGGATTGATGCTTTTTGCGATGGGAGCGCTTAAACTTGGCACCATCATCAAGTTCATGCCCTATCCCATCATTGTCGGCTTTACAAGCGGTATCGCTCTGACCATCTTTTCCACTCAGGTAAAAGACCTTTTCGGACTGGATATTGCGAAAGTACCTGGTGATTTCATCGGGAAATGGGGTACTTATTTTCAACATTTCGACCATATAAATTGGTGGTCATTGGGATTGAGCATCGTAAGCATCGCTTTGATCTTTTTATGGCCAAAGATTTCCAAAAAGATTCCAGGCTCATTGGTGGCCATCGTGCTCATTACTGTCGTGGTATATGTATTGCGTGAATTGTTGGGCATCTCGAACATAGAAACCATTGGAGACCGATTCTCCATCAATGCTTCTTTGCCTCAGCCTGTTGCCCCTCAAATTACAATGGATTTGATCAAGACGCTTTTTCCGGCTGCATTCACCATTGCCATGCTCGGTGCTATTGAATCCTTGCTATCAGCCATGGTGGCAGACGGTGTGATTAACGATCATCACGACTCAAATACCGAATTGATGGCGCAAGGCGTCGCAAACATCATCGTTCCGTTTTTTGGCGGAATTCCCACAACTGGAGCAATTGCACGGACCATGACGAACATCAACAATGGTGGCAGAAGCCCCATTGCCGGCATCATCCATGCTTTTGTTCTGCTGTTGATTCTGCTTTTCTTAGGTCCATTGACCAAGTTCATCCCTATGGCTTGTCTGGCAGGGGTGTTGGTCGTCGTATCGTACAACATGAGTGAATGGCGTCAATTCAAGGCGTTGCTTAAAATGCCCAAGTCCGATGTCTCCGTATTGTTGATTACGTTCTTCCTTACCGTCTTCTTTGATTTGACCATCGCCATCGAAGTCGGTCTCATCATGGCAGTAGTGCTGTTCATCAAACGAATCATGGAAACCTCCTCCGTATCGGTCATTGAGGCTGAAATGAAAGCAAGCGAGTATTCTGAAACAGATGAGAAGTTAAGCATTCCAGCCGGTGTTGCCGTGTACGAAGTCAATGGTCCGTTCTTTTTTGGTGTAGCCAATAAATTTGAAGAACAGATGGATTTACTGGGTGAACATCCGAAGGTCCGCATCATACGAATGCGAAAAGTCCCTTTTATCGATTCAACAGGCGTTCGGAACTTGCAGAATTTATGCAAGTCCGCCAAACGTGAAGGGACTATCACCGTATTGAGCGGTGTTAATCCAAAAGTACATGGGGTACTCGAAAAAGCCAACTTTTACGACCTGCTCGGACAAGAAAACATTTGTCCGGACATCTATGCAGCTTTGGCCCGCACCAATACGATTATAGAAAATTTACCCGCCACCAAGTTGCATCACAAAGAAAAGTAGTATATTTGCATCGAATTTGTGGAAGGATTTGGACGCTTGCAACCACTGGAAAAAATGCTAAAGAACTCTCTTAGTCCGCGCTATCGTGCGCAAATCCTCCTCCAGATTTTATAATAATAGGTAGGCTTGCCTTTGGCAGGTTCTTCCAATGAATTACTTAAAACTATTATAAAATGGCTTATCTATTTACATCAGAATCCGTGTCCGAAGGACATCCGGATAAAGTAGCCGACCAGATTTCGGATGCGCTGCTCGATGAATTCCTGGCCTTCGACCCAGAGTCGAAAGTAGCCTGTGAAACGTTGGTGACTACCGGTCAGGTAGTTTTGGCCGGCGAAGTGAAAACAAGTGCCTATGTGGATTTGCAGGATGTTGCCCGCAAAGTCATCAACCGCATAGGGTATACCAAAGGCGAATACATGTTCGAAGGAAACTCCTGCGGGGTGTTCTCAGCCATTCATGAACAGTCTGCCGACATCAATCGTGGTGTGGACGGTGCTGCTAAAATTGACCCTATGAACCAGGGTGCAGGTGACCAAGGCATGATGTTCGGTTACGCCACAAACGAAACCGACAACTACATGCCGTTGGCCTTGGATCTGGCACATCTTTTATTGATGGAACTGGCCGATATCCGTCGCGAAGGAACCATTCCTTATTTGCGTCCGGATGCCAAATCACAGGTGACCATCGAATACGATGACGATAACAAGCCCGTCCGTATCGACACCATCGTCATTTCCACCCAACACGATGACTTCATCAAACCGGAGAACAACACTCAAGCAGCCATTGACAAGGCCGATTCCACCATGCTTCAGAAAATCCATGACGATATCGTGGGCATCCTGATTCCTCGTGTTGTTGCCAAACAAAAGAAGGAAGTGGCTGAACTCTTTAAAGGAGACATCAAGTATCATGTGAATCCCACCGGCAAATTCGTCATTGGTGGACCGCACGGCGATACCGGCCTGACCGGCCGCAAGATCATCGTGGATACCTACGGTGGCAAAGGAGCCCACGGCGGTGGTGCCTTTTCCGGAAAAGATCCCTCGAAAGTGGACCGTTCAGCGGCCTATGCCGCCCGTCACATTGCCAAGAACATGGTGGCTGCAGGTGTCGCTGACGAAGTCTTGGTTCAAGTTTCCTACGCCATTGGTGTGGCTAAACCGATGAACCTGTACATCAACACGTATGGAACTTCAAAATTGAGCATTCATGACGGCGAATTGGCTGACAAGATGTACGCTTTGTTCGACATGCGCCCCAAGGCTATTGAACAACGCCTGAAATTGCGCAACCCAATCTATTCCGAAACCGCTTCTTATGGACATATGGGTCGCGAACCCAAGATTGTTGAGAAAACATTCACCTCCCGTTATGAGGCTGAAGGTTCTAAGACCCTCAAAGTAGAACTATTTACCTGGGAAAAGCTGGATTTTGTGGATGCCATCAAAAAGGCTGTCGGATTATAATCCAAGTATACTCTAATAAAAAGGGGCGCCTCAATCGGGCGCCCTTTTTTTGTTCAGCAGCATAGCTTAAAGCTGCCCCTGCTCAATCTTGATAACGATTCGTTCCAAGGTATAGTCCTTGTTTGCAGGATCATACCCACTTTTCAAATCTGCATGGAAAATAGATGCCACTCCCTGCCAAAAGGAAGCCGAAAAGGACCCCCTATACGCCTTGATCAATTCGTACGGGGATGAGCTGCACTCCCGATTGATAAGTTTCAGTAATATTTTCCCCTGGGTATACGTCATTTTGCGAAGTACGGGCTCGTATTCCTTCACCAAATCTTTCTCCATTCTCCTCAAATGTCGTTCCCGGTCCTTTTGGTCGGGAAGTGTTTCAATATAATCCATGGTTTCCAACAAGGTAAAATACACAATTCTGGAAAGTGGATATACAATTTTCACGTCTCTTACCAACTTCCAATAGTAACGTTCTTCGGAGGCACTACTGAAATTTTCTTTGGGAAAAGAATAAACAGATCCTAAAACAGCGACCGGAACAGTATCGCCATTGATGACTTCAGCAAACGTTGTTTTATCTGGTTTCTTCTCAGGGGTTATTCCACGAACCTCTTTATAAGGTTGTTTTTGTGCAACGATTGGATTTTGCTGCGCCAAAACTGAAGGCAGCAAAAGGACCAGAGAAAGGACCGTTAGAAATCCCTGATGGAAGAATGAGATGCCAGAATGCACTTTCATGAATGCAAAAGTACGTTTTTTATCAGGGATAACGTGGATGCCTCCGTTAAATTTTATTATGTCGTTATATTTTATTTATGTTATCTTTTTATATCTTTGTTGTAATTTTATTTCAAATGAAACCAGCAAAAAATCTGATACTATTGTTACTCCTCTTCTTTATTCAACGACTTTCGGCCGATGAGTACGAACTGAACCAAACTGCATTGCACCTGAATGCACGGGATTTTTCCTTGGGAGGATTCATTTGTAACATGGAACCAGTTCCCAACCAATCAATAGAGGTTACTTACCTTGCGCCATATCAACTCAAAGAGCTTTCAACAAGGAAATTGGAATTCTATAGAACGTTTCAATCGATGGATGGGAAAATCGGGTGGAGTCAAAGCGGTACAATGGATTGGATGGAAAACTACCTGACCCTGCATCTAGGTAAGAAACTAAATGATGTTCTCTACTTGGGTGTGACCTTCGACGTTCTCTTGATTGATGACGTTCTTGACAAGACAATTTGCGCGTTCTTTGCCGAGGTGGATTGCCACTATTTACTATCAGAAAAAGTAACGATTGGTCTTTCACTGGTCAATCCAAGTGGCGCTTCCATACAGTCTTTTAATAAAAAGATACCGCTCAGCAGTGCCGCATTCTTAGCTACCAGGATGGCTCCAACGAAAACATGCCTACTTTTTGGGGAACTGGGTACTGGAATAAATCAAAAAGTAATCGCTCGTCTTGGACTTGAGTACACCCTGACAAAAGCATTAATTTTGAGAACCGGCTTGAGTACCGAACCGCTGATGCCATGCTGGGGTATTGGAGGATCCGTTCATCATTTCAACTATTCATGGGGTGGAAACATGCATCCCATCCTTGGAATAAGTAATGGCTTCACGTTGAACTACAGTTGGTGATATTCGATGAGACAATTAAAAAGTTATTGTATCATAATCCTCCTATTCATCGAACATTTATTGATATTGGGAGAAAATGTTCAGGTACAGCCATCCCTTGCAAATTCCCATTCCATCGACACTTTAGACGTTGACAATGATGAATCGATCGATTGGCATAATTTGCTCGAAGAAATGGCTGAAAATGGATTGGATGCAGAACAAATGGAAGAACGTCTCACTGAATTGGCAACAGACCCAATTCCTCTGAACAATGCAAGTAGGGAGATGTTGGAAAGCATTCCAATATTAAATGCTGACCAAGTAGAAAATCTATCCTATTATCTGTACCGTTATGGGCCGATGGTCAGTTTATCTGAATTGATGTTGGTGGAAGGAATGGATGCCCGCACGCTTCGATGGCTGAAGCCCTTTGTAAGGATCGGAGAAATTGAAGAATCACCAGTCGAAGTTCCACCTATGAAAAAAGCGTTGATGTACGGAAAACACGATTTTAGGTTGACAATGGGCTCGACCATTCAGCCAAAGGCCGGTTATGAAATGGAATCAGACAGTAGTACCCGTTATCTTGGAAGCCCCTTACATGCGTGCTTCCGTTACGGATTCAATTATAAGGGGCAATTGCAATGGGGCATTGTTATGGAAAAGGATCCAGGCGAACGTTGGTGGAATGTTCATCAGAACGGAATTGATTATATTTCATTCCATTTATTGGTAAAGGACTCAAAACATAGGAACACAGCCATCCTAGGTGATTACAATGTTCAATTTGGACAAGGTCTTGTTTGTGGAAATGCCTTCTCCCTTGGAAAAAACACCTCCGGAGTGATCCCTGAACAAACAGGAACGTTTTTAGCCAGGCATTTTTCGGTATCTGAAATCAAGTATTTCAGGGGCGCGGCATTCCAGTTTGCACTCAAACCTTACCATGCGGAGAACAAGCATTCTTTTGCCATTGACTTCTACCCATTTCTCTCACTAAGAAGGCTTGATTCATTCGTTGAAAACGGTACTTTTGAAAGTATTTCAGAGACAGGTCTTCATCGCACATTAGCGGAGACAGCGCTGCAAAACAAACTTAAACAATCCGTTTTGGGTAGTCATTTGGCATTTCGCTGTTTCAATCTGACAGGTGGTATTACGGCTCTTTGCTGGTTGAACAACGCAACGGCAACCGCATCATTGGAAAGTTGGCGAGTATTTAATATAATTGGTAGGAAGGGAGGAAACGTTTCAGTCAATTGGAGGATGATTGCCTACGGTATACTAACCTACGGGGAGGTTGCGTTGGACCAAGATGGCCATTCAGCCATGTTGGCAGGAGCATCATTCAAGCCCTATCCCCGTATGAGCATTTCGCTGTTAGGTAGAAAATACAGTCCACAATATCAGGCTCTCTTCGGCAATGCTTTTTCGGAAGGTACTTCCACAAGGAATGAAGAAGGAATGTATGCTTCAGCGGACGTACAATTGGCAAAACGCTTGCATCTTGCAGGTTATGTGGATGTTTTTCGATTTCCATGGTTGAATTATGCGGTGAACACACCAACCCAGGGTCAGGATGTTGCGGCGGAACTCAGTTCCACAGTGGGTCGAAATGGTTTGATCAAACTGATGGTGAAGTGCAAGATCAAAGAGAAATATGAGGCAGACTTTCGTTTTCCCACCCATCCGACACAACCCTTTGGAAAGAGTCAATGTCGGTTGCAAATCAATCAGAAACAAGGAATATGGTCGATGAAAACGACACTATACGCCAACAAGTACGAATTTGGGAAAAGCCAATCCTGGGGTGTCGCCCTTGCACAGGACCTTGGCATGGAGCCTATAGGCAATAGTTTTGCCATCATGATGCATGCAGTGTTATACAGCACCGAATCGTTTGAAAACCGAATCTATCTTTGGGAAAAAGACTTGCCAGGCACCTTTTCCATGCCCATGCTGTATGGTCAGGGGTGTCGTCTGGCTCTGTATGTTAAATATGGTTTTAAGAATCTTGACCTGCAATTGAAGCTTTCGGATAGCGTTCAGCCGGGAATGGAAACACTTGGTGATGGTTTGGAGTTGATAAGGGGAAACAGAAGGACGGAGGCACGACTTCAGCTATGCTGGAAATTTTAGATTCGTTCGGATAAATTGTTCTACCTTTGCAAAAAATTGAGCGCATTATGGCTACCATACTTTTTGATGAAATCGTTTTTGGCCCCATCAAAAGCCGCAGATTAGGGGTTTCTCTTGGTATTAATCTTCTACCTGTGAACGGTAAGGTTTGTTCCTTTGATTGCCTGTACTGTGAATGCGGACTGAATGGAGCTTTCAAGGGTGGCAGATTGCCAAAAACCACGGAAGTGTTGGAGGCATTGGAAACCAAATTGATTTCCATGCAAAAAGAGAACATCGTCCCGGATGTCATCACTTTTGCAGGGAACGGGGAGCCAACCTTGCATCCGGATTTCGCGATGATCATTGACAAAACAATTGAACTGAGAAACCGCTTCTTCCCAAATGCCAAAGTAAGCGTACTTTCCAACGCCACAGGTTTGGACAAATCTTCCATCTTCAATGCCTTGCTAAAAGTAGACAACGCCATCTTGAAATTGGATTCAGCCATTGACGAAACAGTCCGTATTTTGGACAGGCCCACTTCAGAAGCTTATACCGTTCGAAAACAGGTGGACCTCATGAAAGCGTTCAAGGGCAAATTAATAATCCAAACCTTGTTCACCAGAGGCGAATACATGGGACAGTCATTCGACAACACTACCGAAGAGGAAGTGTCCGCATGGATAGAATTGATTCAGGAAATTGGGCCCGAGTCTGTCATGATTTATGCCATCGACCGAGAAACAGCCGTTCAAGGAGTCTATAAAGTCACCGTTAAGGAACTACGCGATATCGCCAAACGCTTAAAGGCTGAAACAGGCATTCATGTTTCAGTGTCCGGATAAACACCCTTCAATAATGGATCCAGAGGGTTTTACACTTCATCAGACCGCCGACGGAACGGGCACCTTGTATTCCAGCAAAATGCAAGAATCCTACCATTCCTTGAATGGAGCGGCTCAGGAATCGAGGCATGTGTTTATCGAGGCGGGATTAAAGCAATGCCCTGCAACGTCCATACATGTTTTTGAAATCGGTTTCGGCACTGGTTTGAATGCACTACTCACTTGGGGAGAAGCCAAAAGAGACCATCTTGACGTGACATACACGGCTGTTGAGGCTTATCCATTGCCCTTGGAAACAACCGCGTCCTTGGGATATGAGTCGTTGGAACCATTACTGACGAAGGATGCCTTCAGCAATTTACATGTTTCTCCTTGGGAGTGTCCTGTCGTTTTGGAAAAGGGATGTTTCACCCTTTGCAAGCTTAAAGGTGATTTTACTACACAAAACTTGACTGATACTTTCGACTTAATTTATTTCGATGCCTTTGCGCCCGACAAGCAACCCGAAATGTGGGAGGAACCATTATTCGCCGCCTTATATGCCTCAATGAATGAAAATGGCATTTTAGTCACCTACTGTGCGAAAGGGGAAGTTCGACGCAGGTTGCAACGTTGTGGGTTCCTAGTAGAAAGAATTCCAGGTCCTCCAGGCAAACGAGAAATGCTTCGAGCAATTAAAACGACGCTTCAAAACGAGAAGAAAACAGTTGCCGAAAGCCCGAGTAGGGCAAAAAACATAATTCTGGGATAGAGTGAATCCACTAGTGAGAAGAAATGTGCGATGACCAAGGTTGACAAGCTCATCAGCGGCAACATGTAACTTGCATCGTTTGAGGAGAAAAACCAAAGAATGAGCAATGCAAACCACAACAACAAAACACTGTTCAGATAATTTCGGGTCTTAAGCTTGTCCAGATGCTGTTTGGGCCAAAATGAAATAATGGCTGAAATCATCAATACGGCTAGAAATGCGATGTAGGTGATTTCGGAAGAAGAAATCTTGGCAATGTTGAACAATTCAAAACCAACCAGGTCTTTGGCATAGGCCAATAGAAATGCAAAATCACCGATGAGGAAACTGATGCCACCGATAATCCAGAAAACGCACAACATCCCGAGAATGGAGGCCAAAAAACTTCGGAGATTCAACACCTGCAGCACTCCCATGACCAACCAAACGGCTGGCATCAACCAAAGCAACCGGCTTTGGAAAACCGATGCAAGTGCCAATAATACAGTGGCATCAAAGACTGCCCTACTTTCAAAACCATGGTCGAGTGAACGAAACAATCGGTAACAGGAAAGCGTCAATAAAAGCGTTGAAAGTGCGGCTCCATTCAAAGGGAGCACCGGCAGGAAGGAACCACCCAACAAGCAAAACAGAAAGAATGGGAAAAAACTGCGCACTCGGATCAACCGAAACTCGGATGACATGTATTGCAGCACCAATCCTGTGCCCAGCAATAACAGGAATTGACTCAAATGGTCAAGAAAGGGAGACTTTGAGATATCGGAAACAGAGAGTCCAAACAACGTATACCCACTTAAAGCCTTTATAAAATACGATTCGGCCCCCACTTCCAATCTTCCAAAAATGAAATGGTTCACCAATGCCGAGGCAAGCAGCAAGATCATACCGAGACCCCAAAGGCTGTTGGTATAAGCAATTTCACTTAGGAATCCACGTTTCATCGTATCATAAATCAAAGCCTATGTCAGACCTGAAATATTTTCCTTCAAATTGAATTTTTTCAGCATTTGTGAAAGAGTGAGACAGCGCTTCAGCTTTGTCCGTTCCATATGAACTTACAGCAATGACACGGCCTCCATTGGTCAAGATATCCGTACCAGACAACTTTGTTCCCGCATGGAAAACGATACTACCGTCCACTTGGTCCAAACCAGTAATGATTTTGCCTTTTTCGTAATCACCAGGGTAACCGCCTGAAACCAACATGACCGTCACGGCAGCCCTAGGGTCGGTAACCATAGCGCGCTTGTCTAAATCGCCTAGAGCAATGCCTTCCAGCAAATCCACGAAATCCGACTGAATGCGAAGCATTACCACTTCTGTTTCCGGATCCCCCATTCGTGCATTGTATTCAATGACGATGGGTTCCCCTTTCACCTTAATCAAACCCAAAAAAATAAATCCCTTGTATTCGATTCCTTCGGCAGTTAATCCCTTGATAGTCGGAATAATAATCCGTTCTTCCACCTTGGACATGAACACATCATTGGCAAAAGGCACTGGTGAAACCGCACCCATTCCGCCCGTATTCAAACCTGTATCACCTTCACCGATTCGCTTGTAATCTTTTGCCTCCGGCAGAACGCAATAATGTTGGCCATCTGTCATGACAAACACCGAACATTCAATGCCATCCAGGAATTCTTCAATGACAACCGTTTTACTGGCTGAACCGAATTTACCGTCCAGCATGGATTTCAGCTCTGTTACTGCTTCTTCCAAATTATTCAATATCAAGACACCTTTACCGGCAGCCAAACCATCAGCCTTCAAAACATAAGGCGCTTGCATCTTGTTCAGGAAATCGATGCCCTTGTGTAGAGTATCGGATGTAACGCTGAAATAACCTGCAGTCGGGATGTTGTGACGCTGCATGAAGCCTTTGGAGAAATCCTTGCTTCCCTCCAACTGAGCACCCTTTTTAGAAGGAGCAATCACAGGAATGTCTTTTAGTGACTCATCGTTGGCGTAATAATCGTAGACGCCGTTCACCAACGGATCTTCGGGGCCTACAACGACCATGTCAATCTTATTAGTCAATACAAAATCCTTTTGAGCTGCAAAATCGTTGATGCCAAGTGCAATGTTGGTTCCGACCATGGCTGTTCCAGCATTACCTGGGGCAATATAGAGCTTTTCAACTTTTGGGCTTTGAGCGATTTTCCAGGCCATAGCGTGTTCACGACCACCGGAACCAAGCAGTAATATATTCATAAACAGTTTTTTGGTTTGAGTAAGCAAAGATAACTCATATTGTCGGGTTGTTTATGGTTTTTAGCGTATTTTTGTCCGATGACCAAAACGGAACTTTCACTTTTCATTCGGAATCAAGCAGCTCAACTTGGGTTCGACGCTTGCGTTTTTGCTCAGGCTGAACCCCTTCCTGAACATGACCAAATAAACCTAAGGAACTGGCTGAAGGAGGGTTCTCACGCAGAGATGTCCTACATGGAAAGGAATCTGGATAAACGGTTGGATCCCCATCTTCTGGTGGAGGGCTGTCGAACAGTGGTTTCAGTCGCCCTGAATTATTCACCTTCGGTGTTGCAACTGCCGACCGCTCCAAAAGTAGCCAGATTTGCTTATGGCTTGGATTATCATGCTCTCATTCGAGGAAAATTAAACCAACTCATGGATAAAATTAAGGAGCAAGGCATACCGGTCATGGGCAGGGCTTTTTCAGATTCTGCGCCCATATTGGAACGATACTGGGCATGGAAGGGTGGTCTGGGATGGATTGGGAAGAACCAAAATCTCCTTTTGCCTGGCAGGGGCTCCTATTTTCTTTTAGGCGAGTTGCTACTAGATTTGGAACTGGACTATGGGAAGCCGATGGAAAGCCGATGTGGTTCCTGCAACAAATGCATCGAGGCTTGTCCGACCAAAGCAATTGACGGAACGTGTTTGGATGGGCGCAAATGCCTTTCCTACCTGACCATTGAAAAAAAAGGTCCATTTTCGGTCACGGAATCCAAATTGGTTAGCAATAACGAATGGATTTTCGGCTGTGATATTTGCCAAGAGGCTTGCCCCTGGAACCGTTTTGCCTCCACTACAACTGTGACAGAATTTCAACCAACCGAACATTTTCTAGAACTTGACGAAACAAAATTCCGAAAACTGAATCCAGCCTCCTTCCAAGCTTATTTTTCTGGCACCTGCCTGGAGCGTACCGGTTTGGAAGGGCTCCAACGCAACCTGGCCGTAAAACATTGAGGCACAAATACATCTCGATACTATGTCCGCACGATTTTTAACGAACTCTTGTTATGTATAATGAACCAAGACCACACCATTCGTTACCGAAAAGATATTGATGGACTTAGAGCAATTGCCGTATTGGCGGTACTATTCTTCCATTTAGGTTATCTACCCAATGGTTATCTGGGAGTGGATGTTTTTTTTGCCATCAGTGGCTTTCTAATTACTAAGATTGTTTATACGGAAGCCCTAGAAAATAGATTCTCGATTACAAAATTTTACCTGAGAAGAATTAGGCGGATTATCCCATTGGTGTTGACGATTACAATCGTAGCCCTAATACTTGGTTTGCTCGTCATGCTTCCAAATGATCTGGAAAGCTTAAGTCAATCGGTGTTTGCCACCAATGTCTTCGCCAACAATATTTTGCTTCTAATTTCCTCGATGAATTATTGGGACATTGTAAACGATTACAAACCATTAATGCACACTTGGAGTCTTGGTATAGAAGAACAGTTTTATTTGATTTATCCCTTACTCTTTCTCTTTTTAAGTGGAAAAAAAGCTCGGTGGGCACTACCGGTTTTAGTGGTTTTAACCTTAGTTTCGCTTCTTTTGTTTACAACCTCATCGAATGAATCGTCCAGATTTTGTTTAATTCAGTATCGATTTTTTGAGTTGTCAATAGGTGGCATTGGAGCCATCCTCTTCAAGAAAAAGCCAATAAAAAGCAGCATCAAATTACTGTTGCTTCCGATAGTCGTGTTACTTCTATTGGTTGATTTCAAATTCTCGGGTAGTTTGAAAATTGTTTTTATCGTTTTAGCAACGGCAGGATTACTCATTTCAGAAAACCATCCGAATAAATTTGATACGTTCTTGCTCGAGAATAAATTGGTTGTTGGTATCGGAAAAATTAGCTTCAGTCTCTATATGTGGCATCAACTGGTATTGGCTTTTACACGATATTTTATCACACAGAATTTCAATGTGATAACAACGATCATGACTGTCACATTTATCTTTATCCTTTCGATAATAACCTATTACACCATTGAACAACCCTTTCGAGATAAAACAAAAATTAAGACTAAAGTCCTGTTCTACATTCTTGGCGCTGCTTTTCTGATTTCAACCAGCGTCTCATTGTATCTGTACAAAATTCAAGGAATCGTTCGGGATGTACCGGAATTGGAATTGTACAAATCAAGAAGTTATGGCGGAAATATATATATGTGTTATAATGAGCATGTTCGCAAGCTAAATCTAATGTTCACCGAAAGTGACAAAATCAAGGTGCTTGTTATTGGAAATAGTTTTGCCAGAGACTGGGCAAACATCCTTTTGGAATCAAAATTTGGGAAACGTATGGAACTCTCCTACGTTGAGAAAATGAATGAATGTAGTGATATTAATATCAAACTTAAAAAAGCAGACTATCTGTTCTTCTCGGTATTAGGGCGGGAAGAATTTGAAATCCTTTCCGAAAAATATGTCATTGACACCTCTAAATGTTGGTATATAGGCACCAAAAATTTCGGCTCGAATAATGGCATCTTTTATAGCAATAGGGGAAGCCGAAACTATTGTTTACAACGAACGTCCATTGATTCAGGGTTTATAAAAATAAACGAAGCCTTAAAAAAACAATGGGGATGGAAATTTATCGATTTAATTGGAATGAACATGGACAAAGACGGAAAAGTACCCGTGTTTACATCCCATTGCCAATTTATTAGTCAGGATAGCAGGCATTTGACCCATGCCGGTGCTGTTTATTTTGCGGAAAATCTGGATCTTGACAGGATATTCCAAAAATCCCCCCCTCACTAAAATCATCAGGAATGGCTTCAGCATGGTTGCAATGTTCAAAAATACAGTTCGCAATTATATTACATTAAATGCATTCACTACATAACAACATTCCATATAATGCATTTTATGCCATTTTACCCCAATTTTTGCTGCGAGTTGCAAAAAAAAGAAATCCCCCGACTATCTTATTGATAATCGAGGGATTTCTTTTTTGAATTGTTGTCTCACCAGGATTCGAACCTAGACAGACAGTACCAAAAACTGTAGTGCTACCATTACACCATGAGACAATCCTCTTTGCTTTCCTTTGAAAGCGGGGCAAAAGTACGCAAATTCTTTTAGCCTGCAAACGTTCGAATCAGTTTTTTACTTGGCAATTAGCAGGAAATAGTTCTTCTTACCCTTTTGAGCCAACAAATAGCGGCCGTTCAATAGAAAAGAGGCATCAATGATGCCTTCTGTCTCCCCATATTTTTCTTTGTTGATAGAGAATCCGCCGGCCTGCATCATCTTGCGCATTTCACCTTTAGAGGAGAAGACCGCTGCTTTTTCGGTCAGTAAATCCAATGCTTTGACCCCACCATTTAGATTATCCAACGAGACCTCAAAAGAAGGGACACCTTCAAAAACAGCTAAGAAAGTTTCTTCGTCCAGATTTTTCAATGCATCGGCCGTTGTGTTTCCAAAAAGAATGGCGGCAGCTTCGACAGCGGCATCGAAATCTTCTTTGGAATGGACCATGTAGGTTATCTCTTGAGCTAGACGTTTTTGTAAAATGCGAAGATGTGGAGCCTGTTGATGATCCGCAATAAGCGCGTCGATCTCTTCCTTTGATAGGAATGTGAAAATCTTGATGTACTTTTCTGCATCAGTGTCACTGACATTCAGCCAAAACTGTACAAACTTATAGGGAGAAGTATAACGTCTGTCCAGCCAGACGTTACCGGACTCAGTCTTGCCGAATTTGCCACCATCTGCTTTGGTAATGAGCGGGCACACCAGTGCGAAGGCTTCACCTCCTGCCACCCGACGCACCAGCTCTGTACCGGTAGTGATGTTTCCCCATTGATCGGAACCACCCATTTGCAATTTGCAGTTCTTCTCACGATATAGGTGCAGGAAGTCGTATCCTTGAAGCAATTGGTAGGAGAACTCTGTGAAAGACATCCCTTCGCTGGATTCATTGCTGAGACGTTTTTTCACGGAGTCCTTTGCCATCATATAGTTGACGGTGAGATGTTTGCCAATATCACGAATGAAATCCAGGAACGAATAGTCTTTCATCCAGTCGTAATTATTCACCAATTCGGCCGCATTGGGTTCATCACTCTCGAAATCCAAAAACTTTGATAGTTGCTTTTTGATGGAATCCTGGTTGTGTCGAAGGGTCGGTTCGTCCAACAAATTACGTTCCTGAGATTTGAGTGAGGGGTCCCCGATCATACCTGTGGCACCACCGATCAATGCTATCGGTTTGTGTCCGCAACGTTGAAAATGACGAAGCATCATGATGCTCACCAAATGACCGATATGTAAAGAATCTGCTGTAGGGTCAATCCCCACATAGGCAGTCGACATTTCTTTTTTAAGCTGTTCTTCAGTTCCTGGCATGACGTCGTGCATCATCCCTCTCCACTTTAATTCTTGAATAAAATCCATTGAAATTTACTGTTATTGATTTTTGGCAAAGGTTAAATAATGTTATACCACAAGGGTTTAGCATCATTGCAAACCTTTTGAACCGCAAAAGTACTTCTTATTTGATAATTAATAATAAAAGGATTGAAAAATTTGCTTAAACGAGATTCATGAGTTATTTTTGTGTGTTATTATTCTTTTGGTAATAGCCATTTTGGGCATATTACGTTTTTCGTTTTTATTATTTATTTAAAAAATCAAACATTTATGAAACCACTCCAAAGTAATGTGTTGATTTTTTCTGTGAAAGGTTCTGTTCTCGGCACAAAAATTCAGGAATCGTTGGCAAACACTAGAGCTGTAGTTGAATACACCTACAGTGTTCAGAAAGCAACTGAATTCATCGCTGAAGAAAATCCCTGTTTGATCGTCATCGACACACCGTCGGACGATGTTAAGGCAATTGAACTTTGCAAAAAAATCAAAAAGACAAAGGAAGACATGAAAATGAACGTGTACTTCCTTGTTGACAACAACCAAAATTTATCCGAACAGCTCGAATGGTTCGACCTGGGCGTAGATGAATTTGGTACACGCGACACTAATTCAACATTGATTTCCCGTCGTGTAATGAACATTTTAGGCAAATACTTGGGCAACGCCAAGGAAGTAGTACCTCAAAAGGGTATTGTTATCGACCGCGAACGTTACCTGGTTTTCAAAGATGGCAAAGACATCTTCCTGCCGCGTAAAGAATTCGAACTATTGGTACTCTTGGCATCCAAACCACTGAAAGTCTTCACCCGTGAAGAAATCTTCAAATTGGTATGGGGCAATAAATCCATTGTTGGCGATCGTACCATTGATGTTCATGTTCGTAAAATCCGTGAAAAAATCGGCGAAAATTACATCTCCACCATTAAGGGTGTCGGATATAAGTTCGTAGGATGATTCTCCTCGACTAATCACAAAAAGGGCTGCAGTAATGCGGCCCTTTTTCTTTTCCGAATAGCGATATAAAATTTCTGTTGATGTTACATTCGAGTTCTTGAAAAGTAAGTCCCTTTTCCTGTGCAACTTTCTCATAAAGTTGTGCTAATTCCGCCTTGGCTTCGTCCGATTCTAGAAAGAGACGTTCAATAGGGCAGATTTGGATGGCTTCTCGTTGATGAACAAACCCAAATGAAAGGTAAAAACCACTGCTGAGGTATTGTTGAGCTGTTGTTGCCTTTCCGCGGAAACCATGAATAATCCAGGCAGGAATGTTTTTATATTTTTTTTTCAATGCCAGAAGCTCAGACTGATGGCCCACATTGTGAATCAGCACTGCAATTCCCTTGATATCTGCTACTTGAAGTTGTATTTCAAAAACATTCATTTGTTCCGACAATGGAATCCCACAAACGTTGTCCAATCCTATTTCTCCTATAAAAGTAATTTGCGAAGACTGTAACATCGCCAACAGCTTATGCATATTCGCAGAAGTCCATTCCGATGCATGCCAAGGATGCACTCCAACACTAAGAAGCAATTCCGGCGGTAATGCATTCGAAAGGGAAAGAATATCCGTTTCTGGATGAAGCTGAATGGATAATACCTTTTTTAGGTTTGGAAATAATTGGGTATCATGACTGTGAATATCGATCATCATGGCCACAGGAGTTAAGGTACAGGGTCGTAGCCGTGCCCACCCCAAGGATGGCAGCTTAATATTCGACGCAATGCTAACCACCCTCCTTTAAAGGGCCCATGTTTGCGTATAGCTTCGATGGCATACTGTGAGCAGGTGGGGGTGTACCTGCAGGATGCAGGAGTGTGAGGAGAGATAGCCAATTGATAGAACCGAACCATCCCTATGAACAGGGCAGAAAACAACTTGCTAATCATTTTCCAAAGAATTAATTGTTATTGCATCTTCAGCCGATTCACAAAAAAGCAGTTTTTGCATTTTTAGTAGAGCGTCCTTCAGTTTCTTTTCAACTTTGGCATAATCCAACACCTCACTTGGAATCCATACGAATGCCATCTGTACTTGAAGTCCCTGTTCAATGACCTGCATCGTCAATTCCTGTTTGTGATGCCGATAGGCTTCTCGGAGCAACCTTTTCACCCGATTACGGTCGACTGCATGTTTCAGCTTTTTTTTAGGGACGCTCATTAAAACTTTGAGAGACGGTTTATTTTCGGTTTTGGTGGCAGTCCAAACAATGCGCATGGGATATGCCATGTAGGAAGCACCTTTCTGAAAAAGGGCTGTCACCACCGTTTCGCCGGTTAATTTCTCTTGTTTTGTGAAAGTGAATTGTTGTCCCATCCTACAAAAAAGCAACACGCTGTTTTCGCAAAGGTAGGTGATTCTACCGGAAAACAGCGTGTTGAAAAAATGAATTCTTGAATCAGGCCTTTTTCGCAGCCTTATGGTTTTCCTTGATATACAGGTCAAGGGCACCAGTCATGGATGGCGCTTCAGCAATAGGAGCTTCGCAATCCAAACGCAATCCAGCATCGCGAACAGCCTTTGCAGTAGTCGCACCGAAACAACCGATGGAAATTTCTCCTTGTACGAAATTCGGGAAATTCTTTAGCAATGAAGCAATTCCTGCAGGACTGAAAAACACGAGCATGTCGTAATCGAAGGGTTCGCCCGGTTGAAAATCATTGCTGACCGTGCAATACATGATGGCTTTGGTATAGGACACCTTTTTCTCATCAAGTTTCACCATCAAGTCATCTTTGCTGACATCAGACACCGGAATAAGAAATTTTTCCGTGCTGTGCTTAAGGATTAACTGTACCAATTCGTCATTCTTCCCTGTTGTAGTATGGAAAATCTTTCGTTTGCGATAAACGATATATTTCTGCAAATAAAGTGCAACTTGTTCATTGATACAGAAATACTTCATTTCCTCGGGTATGGTGATGCGCATTTCCTCACAAAGACGGAAAAAATGATCGATACCATGACGGGCATTGAATACAACTGCTGTATGGTCGAGAATGGAAACTTTCTGCTGTCTGAAATCTTTCGCAGCCAGCCCCTCCACTTTTATGAACGGACGGAAATCAATTTTCAAACCATATTTTTCAGCCAAATCAAAGTAAGGCGACTTTTCGGTCGCGGGTTTTGGCTGCGATACTAACAAATTCTTGATTTTCAAAATATTATAATTAAATTGAACGATTGAACTTACAACAGAAATAAGCCTCTATAATACAATAAAATAGGCAGTATTTCCAGCGCACAAAGGTACAAAATCAAATAGAAAAAATAGCCTTTGCCGATAGAAAAAATTTGAATGGTTTTGCTGAACATCCAAACCCGAGCCAAAAATAAGAAACCTAGGGTCCAGTAAAAGATAAAAGCACCATTGGTAATGGCACCGATTTCAGCCCCGATAAGAACTGGAGAGAGCACCATAGCATAAAAAAACAGGATTGACTTGTTGTTGGCAATCCATCGACTCGTTTGAACAGGTGAAAAGAAGATTTGTCCCAATACTTGATACAATAACCCTTGAACAATAAAGAACACAACAGTAAATATAAAAAGTCGAAGAAGTATGTATGAATCAAGGCCATAGCCCTGTTGACCAAGTTTGGCGTTCAGTAGGACATGGCCCATCAAGGAAAAAACAATCAATGTCAGAATCCATAAAAAAATGTTGAAACCTCCATTTTGAGCTGAATCGCTTCCAGTCGACAGACGTTCCGCAGAGGTAAAATTAATTTTGGTATATTGAGTGATTAGTTTCAATCCTCGTTTAAGAAGAAACGCGACCAGAAAAACCTCAAAAAGCAACAGGGAAAGCAACAGGGTTTCCGAAACCAGTTTGTCGGGCCTGAGCAATGCTTGATGTCGTTCAAATCCGAAATTGTCCCGTTGTCTGAAATACTGCAGAACTTCCTGAAACCAATAACCGGAGCCATGAAATAAGGCAGAGTCATGACTATAGTTCCATTGTTTGACGATGGCTATTGTTGAATCGTTTGAAACAGGGGCGCCCCAATGGGCCGTAGTGTCAATGATTGTGAGTGAGTCTCCTTCCATCCTCTGACTGATTGGGCGCTGTCTAGTGAATTTATTCGCAAAAATACGCATTCTTTTCGTAATTTTGCACCCCAACCCTTTGTTATGAGTACTCCCGGAAACAATTTGGTTTTATTGACAGGCGCTACCGGTTTAGTTGGCGGACATATGCTGGTACGGCTATTCAAGTCTGGTAAAAATGTTCGATGCTTGATTCGGTCATCGTCGTCTTTAGAACAACTTAAGCTCATTTGCACCTTTTACAATCAGCCTTTTGAAGATTTGAATAACGCTGTGGAATGGGTTCAAGGAGACACGCTGGATTTTATCGGTTTATGCAGCATAATGAAGCAAGTAACAGAGGTTTATCACTGTGCTGCCATGGTCTCTTTCAGATCTAAGAACCGAGTTGAATTGTTCCAAACCAATGTTCAAGGCACTTCTAACATGGTCGATGCAGCACTTATGGAAGGCGTAGGTAAGTTTTGTTTCGTCAGCTCCATCGCAGCGTTAGGATCAACCCCTGATCAAACGCCTGTCATGGAGGACACGCCTCGGAAGAATGAAGAAAAGACTTCAGCCTATTCTGAAAGCAAATTTAGGACTGAACTCGAAGTTTGGCGGGCAATCAGTGAAGGGTTGAATGCTGTCATTGTAAATCCTGGTGTTATTCTTGGGCCTGGTAATCCTGACGCTGGTAGCCTGTTGCTTTTTCAAGTTGGAAGGAAGGGAATGCCCTTTTTCACAAGAGCCACTACAGGTTATGTTGATGTACGTGATGTCTGCGATATTTCCATTGAATTGATGGAAAGAGGATTGTTCCAGAAACGATATGTCCTAATTTCTGAAAACGCTCATAATGGAACTGTCTTTGGACTGATTGGGAAGGAATTTGGAAAGAATGCGCCTAGAATTCAGGCTGGCAAAGCTCTTTTATGCATAGGAGTCCTGTTTTCGGCTATTGCAGGAAGGTTCACAGGTAAGCCGTCTCAACTCACTTTGGACACAATCAAGTCTGCTCAAAATCCACAGGTATACTCCAATGAACGCATCCACAAAACGCTGGACTATTCATTCATACCCTTGCAGCAAACCATTCGCGAGACTTCCGATTTCTTAAAAAAAACCGATTCTAAAAAACAAAAAAAAGGCTAAATCTAGTGATTCAGCCTTTTTTGCTATTATGCCTTATTTAGTCTTTAAACTTGGCTGAAAGGAATTCGCGGTTCAAACGCGCAATGTTCGTGATGGAGATGTTCTTGGGGCATTCCGCTTCGCATGCACCTGTATTGGTACAGTTCCCGAAGCCCAACTGATCCATTTTGGCAACCATGGCTTTAGCACGACGGGCGCCTTCAGCTTTGCCCTGAGGCAACATAGCTAATTGGCTTACCTTGGCGGAAACAAACAACATGGCTGAACCGTTCTTGCAGGCAGCGACGCAAGCGCCACAACCGATGCAGGATGCTGAGTCCATGGCCTCATCGGCGATGACCTTGGGAATGGGAATTGAATTGGCGTCAGGGACACCACCAGTATTCACGGATACATAGCCACCTGCTTGCATGATTTTGTCAAAAGCGGTACGGTCCACCATCAGGTCACGAATGACCGGGAAACCATGAGAACGCCACGGTTCTATAGTGACGACTTCGCCATCTTTGAATTTACGCATGTGCAACTGACAAGTAGTCACATCTTCATCGGGTCCATGGGGATGTCCGTTGATGTAGAGCGAACACATGCCGCAAATACCTTCACGGCAATCGTGGTCGAAGACGATGGGTTCCTGACGTTCCTTAATGAGTTGCTCATTCAGCATGTCAAGCATTTCGAGAAAAGAGCTGTCGGTAGAAACTCCATCGAGTTTGTAGGATTCAAATGCGCCCTTGGTCTTGGGACCGTGTTGACGCCATACTTTGAGGGTTATATTGATCGTTTTTTCCATGACCGTAGATTATTTGTAATTCCGTTGTTGCACCTTGATGAATTCATAGTTCAGCTCTTCCTTAAGCAATTCAGGCTCTTTTTCTTCGCCGTTGTACTTCCAACAAGAAACATAGGAGAATTTTTCATCGTTGCGAAGCGCTTCACCATCGGGAGTCTGGTATTCTTCACGGAAGTGACCGCCGCAGGATTCTTCACGAAGCAGAGCGTCACGAGCCATCAATTCGCCCACTACCAGAAAATCGGCAACACGGAGGGCTTTTTCAAGCTCTGTGTTTTGATCGGCTCCGGAACCAGGAATAAATACGTTGGACCAGAATTCTTTCTTGACACGCAGGATTTCCACAAGTGCTTTTTCCAGACTTGCCTTGGTACGAGCCATCCCCACATTGTCCCACATGATGAGGCCCAATTCTTTGTGCAAGGAATCAACAGAGCGTTTACCTTGGATTTTCATCAGTTTTTCAATGCGCTCTGAAACTGCTTTTTCAGCAGCAGTAAATTCGGGAAGATCGGTTGAGAAACGCGGTGTGCGGATTTCATCGGCCAGATAATTCTGAATGGTGTACGGCAATACGAAATATCCGTCGGCCAAACCTTGCATCAGTGCGGAAGCGCCTAAACGGTTGGCACCATGGTCTGAGAAGTTGGCTTCACCGACGCAGAAACAACCTGTAATGGAAGTCTGTAGTTCATAATCCACCCATACGCCACCCATGGTGTAGTGAATGGCCGGATAGATCATCATAGGGGTTTCATAGGGATTTTCGTCAACGATTTTTTCGTACATCTGAAACAAGTTGCCATAACGGGCGGCAACGGTGTCGCGGCCTAGACGGTTGATGGCATCGGAGAAATCAAGATACACGGCCAACCCAGTTGCACCTACACCGAAACCGGCATCGCAACGTTCTTTAGCTGCACGTGATGCGACATCACGGGGAACAAGGTTTCCGAATGCAGGGTAACGACGTTCCAAGTAGTAATCGCGATCTTCTTCGGCAAGTTGAGTGGGCTTGAGTTTTCCAGCGCGGATGGCTTCGGAATCCTCTTTTTTCTTAGGAGTCCAGATGCGACCGTCGTTGCGGAGGGATTCGGACATCAAGGTCAACTTAGACTGGTTTTCACCGTGAACGGGAATACAAGTCGGGTGAATTTGAGCATATGCAGGATTGGCGAAATAGGCGCCTTTCTTGAACAGCTGGATGGCTGCAGAAGCGTTGGAGCCCATGGCGTTGGTCGAAAGGAAGAACGTATTGCCGTATCCGCCTGTAGCAACAACCACGGCATGTGCGGCAAAGCGTTCGATTTTACCTGTAACCAGATTGCGTGCGATGATACCGCGAGCTTTACCCTCAATGACGACGATGTCCAGCATTTCATAGCGTGTGTACAATTTGACGCTTCCTTGATGAACTTGACGGCTCAAAGCAGAGTATGCACCCAACAACAATTGTTGACCGGTCTGCCCTTTGGCGTAGAACGTACGGGAAACCTGAGCGCCACCGAAGGAACGGTTGTCGAGTAAACCACCGTACTCACGAGCGAATGGAACACCCTGAGCCACACATTGGTCGATGATGCTGTTTGATACTTCGGCCAAACGATAGACGTTTGCTTCGCGGGCACGATAGTCCCCACCTTTGATCGTATCATAAAACAAACGGTAGACGGAGTCTCCGTCGTTTTGATAATTTTTAGCGGCATTGATGCCACCTTGTGCGGCAATGGAATGAGCGCGACGAGGGGAATCTTGGATACAAAAGTTCAAAACGTTGAAACCAAGTTCTCCGAGGGATGCGGCAGCCGAAGCTCCGGCCAATCCGGTACCGACTACAATGATGTCGAGGCGGCGTTTGTTGGCAGGATTCACCAGTTTCTGATGGGCCTTGAATTCGGACCATTTTTCAGCCAACGGTCCTTCAGGAATCCGGGCGTCAATCTTTGAAGTGTCTTTTTTTGCAGTCATAATGAATAGATTTTATCCCAGAAGGTTGGTGATCAGGTAATAAACAGGGATGGCCATAAACGTCAGGATAATGAGCGTAGCAACAATGTTGGAAATAACCTTGATGCGTGGCAACCAAATGTGGTTGCTTCCTCCCATGGTTTGAAAAGCGCTCCAGACACCATGAGTAAGGTGAAACCACAATGCACCGAGCCATACAATATAAAGAATACTGTATGCAGGCATCTGGAATAATCCAGAGACGATTTGTGAACCGACGGCAGATTCACCACCCATCAATTCGGGCAACTGCATCTTGTACCAGAAATTGAACAAATGCAAACCTAAAAAGCCGATAATGACGATACCGAGCACCAACATGTTTTGAGAGGCCCAGTCAACGCCGGGAGCACGCTTTGAGACAGCATAACGGTCCTTGCCTCTGGCAATGTAGTTCTGAAGAGTCAACCAGAATGCATAGATCATGTGGATGACAACCAGAGCAGCTAGGCCCATTGTACCGATGACGGCATACCAGTTTGCACCTAAGAATTCACAGATTTTATCATAAACAACCGGTGAAATGATCACGAAGATGTTCATAATGCAGTGAAAGGTGAGAAACAACACTAGAGCAATACCAGTCACACTCATGACCAGCTTTCGCCCGATGGAGGAATTGAAAATGAATACACCCATACCTTTGAAGAATTAGTGATTATAGAATTTTTGGCGGATTTCCGGGAGCCTTTTTTAAGGAGATGCAAAATTACTTCAAATAGACTTCCCCCGCAAGTGAATACTGAATTTTTTCGTCAATCCTCCATTTCGAAACGGCACTTCATGCCCTCACTTTTGTATTATGGGATATAATTCCTACTTTTGAGAGAACAAATCAACCGTTCAACCAATAAATAGTAGTTCCGATGGAAAAGAATCCAGATTGCCTGTATTGTACTAGAAATCAAATACAACACGACTTGATGATCGAAATTTGCGACCTGAGTGCTTCCACCTTGTTTTTATTCAAGGAACAAACATATCTAGGCAGATGCGTAGTGGCCTTTAAGGATCATGCAAACCAACTTTTTGAACTGTCCGATCTGGATAGGAATGCCTTCATGGCCGATGTGGCGAAAGTTTCAAAAGCAATAGACTCCGCTTTCCAACCTGTCAAGATCAACATGGGAGCCTACTCGGACAAACTTCAGCACTTGCATGTTCATTTGGCTCCCAAATATGTGGATGGTCCCGATTACGGTGGCATTTTTCAAATGAATCCGCAGAAAGTATACCTTAGCGATCAGGAATACGAAGTCCTCATTGCAAAAATCAGGGCTGCGCTGTAAAAACTTATGCTTACTTTTGCACCAACAACAAAAGTCAGAAAATGAACCTCCTCCATTCAGACAAAATAGCCAACGCCATTCAGGAACTTTCTGAATACGATCTGCTTAAAGGCCTTTGCCACGAAGAAATCGAATCAAATCCGATGCCTTCCGCAACGGTTCTGATGGAGGTTGTCAACCTTTGCCGTGCCATCCTTTTCCCTGGATATTTCGGTAATGCTTCCGTAACCAGGCAAAACTTGTCGTTTCATATTGGGCTCAACGTTGAAAAACTGCATCAGATGCTGAGTGCACAGGTTTTGGCCGGGCTTTGTTTTCAAAAGCAAGTCGAAGCTCACATCAAGGGAGATTGCAACGATTTGCCAAAAAACCGTCAAGAACAACAGTTGATGCGAGACCAGGCCGAGGTCATTTCTACCGATTTCATCGCTAAATTGCCTACATTGAGAACACTTTTGGCAACCGACGTCCTGGCTTGTTTCAACGGTGACCCTGCTGCTGAAAGCATGGATGAGATCATTTATTGTTATCCTGCCATCAAAGCCATCAGCAATTACCGAATAGCACATACGCTTTTAGGGCTAGGTGTTCCGTTGATTCCAAGGATGATCACCGAAATGGCTCATTCTGAGACCGGCATCGATATCCACCCTGGTGCCACCATTGGGACCCATTTTGCCATCGACCATGGAACTGGTGTTGTCATAGGCGCCACGGCCGTCATCGGCAATAATGTCAAACTCTATCAAGGCGTGACCCTGGGTGCAAAAAGCTTTCCGTTGGATGAGGACGGTCACCCCATCAAGGGAATACCTCGACATCCTATTTTAAAAGACCATGTTATCGTATATTCCAACGCGACCATATTGGGTCGCATCACGATTGGAGAAAACGCCACGGTAGGAGGAAACATCTGGGTAACCGAAGATGTTGCCCCGAATGCACGCGTTGTCCAATCTAAAGCCAAAAAATAATGTCTTTCGAACTCGTCGCCAAAACCATGCAGGGACTGGAAGAAGTCCTTGCCAAAGAAATCACCGAATTGGGTGGAAATGATGTGCAGATCGGACGCCGAATGGTGTCCTTCACTGGCGATCAACGGTTGTTATACAAGGCCAATCTATACCTTCGCACAGCTGTTCGCATTTTGAAACCAATTGCAACGTTCAGGGCAAAGAATCCGGATGAAGTATATGAACAGGTTCGAAAAATTCAATGGGAAAAGTATTTCTCCCCCAGTCAGACCTTCACCATCGACACGGTTGTCTTTTCCGATCTTTTCCGCCATTCCAAGTTTTTGGCCTACCGTGTTAAAGATGGCATGGCCGACTATTTCATGGAAAAATTCGAGAAACGACCTTCTGTTCGGCTTACTAACCCTGACGTCTATGTCAACGTGCATGTGTCGCACGAAACCTGTACCATTTCATTGGACAGTTCTGGGGAATCGCTGCATAAAAGGGGTTACCGCGTCGACCAGACCGAGGCCCCTCTGAATGAAGTTTTGGCAGCAGGCATGCTCCTGTTGGCCGGATGGGAAGGGCAATGCAACTTCATCGATCCGATGTGTGGTTCCGGAACCTTGCTGATTGAAGCGGCGCTTATAGCCTTGAAGATTCCGCCAGGCATCTATCGCAAAGGTTTCGCCTTTGAGAAATGGCCGGACTTCGATGTCGATCTTTTCGAAGAACTTTGCAACGAAGAGCCCGATGAACATCCCTTCAAATTTAAGATTTACGGTTCGGACATGTCGGCCCAAGCCATCTCTATCGCCCAAAAAAACGTCAAAAGCGCCAGTTTGGGCAAATACATCGAATTGGAGACCAAATCCATTCAGAAAATAACGGAAGCTCCAGAAAACGGCATGTTGGTGATGAATCCTCCTTACGGGGAACGCATTTCTTCCAATGACTTACTGGCTTTATATGATACCATTGGGGAACGGTTGAAACATGCCTTTCCTGGTTACTCCGCCTGGATTCTCAGCTATCGTGAGGAGTGCTTTGATAAGATTGGGCTTCGCCCCTCCGCGCGCGTTGCGCTTATGAACGGAGCTTTGGATTGCGAATTCAGGAGATACGATATTTTCAGGGGCAAGCGAAAGGAATTATACGAGGACAAACCCATGACGAATGGCGAATAAAGGGAAATTCTATGTTGTTTGGGTAGGGCACACTCCTGGAGTCTACTCGGACTGGGCTAAATGTAAAGCCCAGATAGATGGAGCGGAAGGCGCGAAGTACAAGGCATTCATCACCAAAGACGAGGCTGAAAAGGCTTTGGGGAAAGGTTGGCATGCTTTTTACAAACAAAAGGCTCAATCTCGTCCTACGAAGAATTCTCCTCGACCTACAGGCGACTTCATCGCTGTGGATGCGGCATGCAGTGGCAATCCCGGCTTGATGGAATATAGAGGTGTTTTCAGAGACAATTCTTTTGAGATTTTTCATCAGGGACCTTTTAAGGAAGGGACCAACAATATCGGGGAGTTTTTAGCCATCGTGCACGCATTGGCATTGCAAATTTCCAAGAACACTCAATTTCCAATATATTCAGACAGTATGAATGCACTCGCTTGGATAAAAAAGAGAAAGTGCAATACAAAATTAATTCAAACCTCAGCAAACGAGCCCATTTTCAATTTGATTGACAGGGCTGAAAACTGGCTGTCAACACATACCTGGAACATCCCTTTGTATAAATGGGAAACATCCTCTTGGGGAGAAATCCCTGCCGATTTCGGAAGAAAATAGTATTTAGGAACAAGCTTGTGATAATGGATAAAGCATTCGTATTTTCAGGTCGTGTTGGAGTAATCATCTCCACATACAACCACCCTGCGTGGCTGAAGAAAACGCTTTGGGGGTACGTCAACCAAAGTTATGCGGATTTTGAAATCATTGTGGCTGATGATGGCTCCTTACCAGAGACCGGTCTTATGTTGGAACAGGCAAAAAAGGAAATGGGTTTGAAAATCAAACACGTATGGCAACCCGATGAAGGTTTCAAAAAAAATAAAATTCTGAATACAGCCATTCAAGCAACAGATGCCGAATACTTGATTTTTACAGATCAAGACTGTGTCCCTAGACGGGATTTTGTGGAAACACACTTATCTTTCGCCAAAAGGGGCCACTTTTTATCTGGTGGCTACTTCAAAATTCCGATGGAAATCAGTCATAATCTCACTAAAAAAGACATTGAGGGGCAAAAGTTATTCAATCTTAATTGGCTGTTCAGCCAAGGGGTTAAATGGAACTTCAAATGCACTAAATTGATCCCTTCAAGAGTATTCACACGTTTCATGAATCGTGCTACGACAGCCAAAGCCTCGTGGAATGGATGCAACTCCTCCGGATGGAAATCGGATATACTTCGAGTCAATGGATTCAATGAAACCTTATGCTATGGCGGTGAAGATCGTGAATTGGGTGAAAGGTTGCTCAACCTGCACATAAAGGGACGCCAGATCCGTTATTCGGCCATTTGTGTACATTTGGATCACGACAGACCTTATAAGGATCCTACCATCGTAAAAAGGAACAAGGAACTCCGAAAAAAAATTCATTCATCCAGATTAACCCTTACTCCAGAAGGCATCTATAAGGATAAAGTTCAACAGTCTACACTCCCAAAGAAAGTTTTCTTTTTCAATACTTCCCGCTCCTGGGGAAGAGACGAAAAATGGATCCTTGAAAATGCCCTTTATCTTTCTGAATCAGGAGATGATGTTCAGCTTATTACCCAAAGAAAGAGTGAACTGAAGAAAAGAGCTTCAGCCAAAAATATTAAAATCCACGGTTTTTCCAACAACCATTTTAGTATTTTTAACCCGTTTAAGTTGCTTAGCCTGTTCGTCTTTTTACACAAGGAATACCCTGACGTCTTGGTAATAAGTCGATCAAATGATTTAAAAATTGAAAGGACTACTGCAAAAATGGCAGGGATCAACAGAATAATCAACAGCGGAGCAAATGCAACCCTTTTGGAAATGGAAGAATATACCAACATAACTACTCTACAATTTAAAGAATTCATTCATAGCTGAAAGTTATAACCATGCATATAGGAATCGATGCTAAAAGAGCCATTTATAATTCCAGAGGGCTGGGAAATTATAGCCGCGACCTCATTCGCATTCTATCCGAGCAATTTCCGGAACACACGTATTTGTTGTTTTGCGCCAAGATGGCCAGAACATCACTGATGGATTGTCCAACTACTTGTAAAATCATTGAGCCAAGAAGCACCTTTTATCAACAATTTCCTTCTCTTTGGCGCTCAGTTGGTATTCCTTCAGAATATGAACGTCAGCAATTGGATATCTATCACGGTCTCAGCAATGAATTACCTTATATACTAGGGAAAAGTTCAACGAGGACTGTATTAACCATGCACGACCTTATATTTTTGAAATTCCCAAAGCTTTACCCTTGGGTTGACCAGATTATTTATCGAAAAAAATACCTGAGCAGCTGCAAAAGGGCGGACAGCATCATTGCAATAAGTCAACAAACGAAACAAGACCTGATTGAGTTGGCAAGTGTCGATGAAAACAAAATTAACGTAATTCATCAAGGGTGCAATCCTATTTTCCTGGATCAAACTTCTTCAGAGCATTTATCAGAAGTGCGTAAAAAGTACAACCTTCCGAAAGATTTCATTTTGACCGTAGGTGCTATAGAAGAGCGGAAAAACCAATTCTTAATAGTTGAAGCACTTCGCGAAGGCAGATTAGATTTGCCATTGGTCATCGTTGGGAGACCCGTTGGCAATTGGCAAGAAGAGCTTAAAAAACGTATCTCCACTATCGGGATGGCCGGTCATGTTATTATACTCAATGATGTTCCAACTTCGGACTTACCTGCTATGTATCGACTGTCTTCCTTGTTCGTATATCCTTCTTTGTACGAAGGCTTTGGCATTCCTCTTCTGGAAGCTTTGACCTGCGGAGTTCCAGTCATAAGTTCGAAAGGTAGTTGTTTGGAAGAAGCAGGTGGATCGGGTAGCATTTACATTGATCCTCAAAATGCTACTGATTTGGGCGTTGCCATGAATCAAGTCCTTTCTGATACTAAAAAAAGAGAACAGATGGTTCAGGATGGGTACCTGCATACTGAACAATTTTCTGATAAAACCATTGCTGAAAAAGTGATGGGAGTTTATTCATCCCTACTTTAATAACAATATTTCGGGGAAAATCATCACATCTAACTAAGAAACCTTAAATAGTGAAATGGGCGTTATAAAACAGTTTCTCAAAATCATATCTTCTTCCGGTTATTCCTATACAAGTGAACGATATCGGGACTCTTTTTTGGAAAACAACTGTGATTCTTCTCAGAAAAAGTATTTTGAACATTTGCAAAGAAGGATTTTCTGCTTCTGGACTGGCAAAAACGAAATGTCAAAGAATCGTCTGGATTCCTTAACATCATTGCGGGAAAAGTCAGGAGTGGAAATTGTACTTGTCACTCCTGAGAATCTGGACCAATTCATACTATCAGATTTTCCATTGCATAAAGGCTTCAAATACCTATCTGCCGTTCACAAGTCCGACTATCTGCGTTGTTACTTTATGCACCATTATGGTGGAGGGTATACTGATATTAAATCTGCTGCAAACAATTGGGAGTCATCCTTTAAAAAATTAGAAAAACAATCGGACAAATGGATTACAGGGTATAGGGAAATCGGAGAAAGAGGTGTTGCTCGGGTTGAACACCCTAATCTTGCTATTGACCTAATAAAGAACTGGCAATATTTAATTGGAAACGGCGCTTATATTTGCCGCTCATATACCCCTTTTACGGAGGAATGGTACAATGAACTGCATCGTAGAATGGACATTTTTTACCCGAAATTAGTTGCTTTTCCTGGAAATATCATGGGTGATAACGATGGCTATCCTATCCCATGGACTGAGATTTTGGGGCAGATATTTCATCCACTATGCCTGAAATACTTTGAAAAGATCATTTATTCAAATAAGATTAAACCAGTTTTAAGCAACTACAGATAATCTAAATATTCACTTATCTGATATTACAATGATCGAATTAATACAAAAGACAGAACCGAATAACGGCGATCGCTTCTCCATAGTTATCCCTACCTGGAATAACTTATCATTCCTTAAATTATGTATTCACAGTATCCGGCAAAATTCAACATTTAGCCATCAGATAATTGTGCATGTCAATGAAGGCCTGGATGGAACACTTGACTGGCTAAGGAATCAAGATGTTACAGTAACTTTTAGTAAGAAGAATGTTGGGGTATGCTGGGCTTTAAATGGCATGCGTCCCTTTGTTAATACCGAATATATTGTTTTCGTGAATGACGATATGTATGTATGCCCCGGATGGGATTCTGCACTGATGGAAGAAATCAGTAGTTTGCCTGACAACAGGTTTTTTCTGAGCTCAACCTTGATTCAACCCAGGCCTTTCTGGTGTAAAGCAATCATTGCGCCAGTAGATTTCGGACAATCGGTTGAACAATTTGAAGAACAAAGATTGTTGGAAGAATATGAAAAGCTACCTCACTCCGATTGGAGTGGAAGCACTTGGCCCCTTAATATCGTACATCGGGATATTTGGGACCTGGTTGGGGGTTATAGTGTCGAATTTTCACCTGGATTATACTCCGATCCTGATTTCTCTGCCAAATTATGGAGGGCAGGCGTACGTTATTTTAAGGGAATCAGTAAAAGTCGGGTCTATCATTTTGAAGCAAGATCGACAAAGCGAGTTGAAAAGAATAAGGGCTCTCGACAATTTCTAAACAAATGGGGAATCACGTCCTCCGTATTCATGAAAATGGTTCTTCGGCGGGGAGAGCCTTGGATTGGAGAACTGACACTCCCTGCAAAAGAGGGTAAATTCAAACACGAAATAATCAGAAGTCGTTTTAAACGTTGGTATGAGTCATTTAAAAGAAACGGCTCTTTAGAGCAACTTTCCTAAGAAGCAAATCAATATCCATTTTATAAATTTTACTGATGATGACTAATAAGGCTAAACCTATTTTGAGCTATATCGTCCCACTTTTTTTTGATCAGAAGAATGATAATACCCTCAATCGTGTTTTACTACATTATTCAAAATACGACCAATCACTTCTTGATCAGATTCACTTTATTTTGGTTGACGACTGTTCACCCATCAAGATAAAATTGCCCGAAATACCCAATATGAATATCAGTCTGTTGCGCATTACTTCTGACATCCGTTGGAATCAAGGTGGTGCACGCAATTTGGGTGTTAATTACGCTCAAACAGTAAAATTGCTGATGACCGATATCGATCATCTCTTTCCGGAAAGAACGCTTAAGTATCTGATTCATAGAAAATATATTTACAAAGACTTATTTAGGTTCAGGCGATTTAGTGGTTGGAAGAAAATTGCTTCGGGTTGTAATTTATTTTATATCAACAAGCCACTCTTTGCCAATTTTCACGGCTATGACGAAGCTTTCTGCGGACATTATGGATTTGAGGATACTCACTTCTTTGAATCCTTGGAAAAAGCCTCCATACCTGTGATTAAGCTCCCATATTGGTACCCGGTGCTCGACCTGGCTATCGATCGGCAAACAGAATATCACACACTGGTGCGTGATACACAGCAAAACATGGATTTACTCAATCAGAAGCGAGCAGGAACAAAAAATTGGCACACAGGCTTATCGTTAAATTTTAAATGGGAAGTTGCTGATGAACATTTTATAGACGGCAACAAGTAAACTATTTCATAAAGAATGTCTACGTTTGTGCGTTCCTATAAATGAACACTTTTGTGATGACACCAGTTTCAAGACCTAAAGCCTCACTGATCATTTCCGTTTACAACAACATCCCCTTTTTGAATGCAGTGCTTCAATCGGTGAATGACCAATCGTGGAATGATTTTGAAATCATCATATCCGAAGACGGCGGCCATAATGAAATGCGTGAATTTCTAAGCTGTTTCCCATTTAAACACTCTTGGCAGCACCTATACCAAGAAGATTTGGGTTGGCGTAAGAACACAGCTCTGAACAAAGCAATTCTTGCGGCAAAATCCGACTATCTTGTCTTCATTGATGGTGATTGTGTTCTACATCCCAAATTCATGGAAAGGCATTTGCGGATGGCAGAAGTTGGTTATATATTAGGAGGCAAACGATTAAAACTCAATAACGCCCTATCAAAAGAGTTTCTTGAGGGGAAAAAATCGTACAGGAATATCGGTTGGTATTTAACGAAAAACATCTTTCGCGTTCGGAAATTAGGCATACGTTTCCCCGAAGAATCGTTCGTCATCTCTTCCAACAGCTTTTTAGTTCAGTTTGCCCAATTACGTAAAATAAAGGAACTCCGAGGATGCAATATGTCTTTCTACAAAAAGGATATTTTGACTCTTAACGGATTCGATGAGGATTATAGCAAGCCCGCAATAGGAGAGGATGCAGACATTACATGGCGTTTTAAGATGGCCGGTTTCAAACTACGTTCTGTCCGAAATTTGGCTGTCGTTTATCACCTATACCACCCTGAAATTTGGAATGATCAGAATGAAAATGCCAAAATTATGAAAGAGAAGCAGAAACTTGGCTATTACCGTTGCCTGAATGGCATTCAAAAATGGATCAACTCCTAAACAATTGAAAGTATGATTTCAATCATCATTTGCAGTAGGGAATCGGACATTCCTGAAGGGTTGAAAAATAATATACGGGAAACAGTAGGATTGGAGTATGAATTGATCATTGTTGACAATAAACAACATCACCAATCCATTTTTAAAGCCTACAATTACGGAGTTGACCGTGCCAGATACGATACGCTTTGCTTTCTTCACGATGACATTCTTTTCCATACACCAAAATGGGGTGAAGTTGTTTTGGACCAACTAAACTATCCTTTCGTTGGTTTAATTGGTGTTGCCGGAGGAGTTCTCGCCCCAAGGGTGCCGGTTCAATGGAATTTCGGCATGCATTTTGTACATGTACTGCAATACAAGAAAAGACTGGGAACCTCCAAATTACTTGAGGGAGCAAGCTTCAACAATAAATCATTTCAGCCGGTTGTTTCTCTCGACGGCGTATTTATGGCTTGCAAAAAAGAGCTTTTTAAAACCATCCGGTTTGACGAACAGTCCTTTAATGGTTTTCATTGTTATGACCAAGATATCTGTTTACAAGCTTACTTGAAGGGATTTGAGAACAGGGTGGTCAACAACCTGCTGCTGGAGCATTTTTCTGAAGGCAAATTAGATCGGAACTGGGTTGAATGTCAACTTATACTTTGGCGGAAATGGAGAACCAAATTGCCTTTTAGTTTAGCCCAACTATCAAATGAAGATCTATTTGATAAAGAGATCAACTACATGGAACATAGTTTCACCCGTAGAATGGTCCGTCGGGGTTATTCAAATCAACAAATATTAAATGTGTTCAAGGAGTATAATGATTTGATTAAACCCGCAGGTTCAAGTTTCGCGACGATGAACTTACCTCGGCTAATATGGATCCGGCTGAAAACCAAACCAACAAGCTTATTCAAAAAATTGTTTATAGAATAGCTTCAAGACCTTATTGGGAAACGGTTTCAGTTTATACCAATATGAATAAAAAATGCTGAATTTGTCAAAGTGAGAAGGTTTTCAAAATACCTTGATTATCGGAAGAATGCTTTTTTTAAATATCTTTTCCTCTTAAAACGCAAAAGGCTATTTTGATGAGCTTCCAAGACCAGTTTGATACAAGTATCAACATCAAAGTCACGTTCAATTGCATATGTTTTGGCTAATAATCTAAAGAAATCATCACTCCCGCGAAGACGTTCAAAATTACGGCAACCATCATTGAGGTTGATCTTCTTAAATTTCATCCGATTCAAATCGACCAAAGAGAAATGGTAACCATCTTGCAATTTGTCAAAAAGAATATTGCCGACGGACAAATCCAAATGAAAAATATTCGCTTCGTGCAAACGAGCCAACAACACTCCAAAGGATCGAATGATATCTTCCCGTCCGACTATGTCAGATCCATCTGCAAACTCTCTGAAAAGCCTTTTATAAGGACAGTGTAGGGCTACAAAATAGGAATCTTTTAAAATACCCCCTTCATTAATTTCCAAAAAAGCGATCGGTATCGGTGTTTCAAAACCTTTTTCCAGCAGCGTTATGGCGTTTTCATATGCTCTTCTGGCTTTTGATTTTCGAAAAAAAGTATAAGCAATCCGATTCACCCAAATAGGCTTCCGATAACGTTTAACATTAAGGCATAAGCCTTCATATTTGAATATTTTAAGTTCATTCCTACTTTTATAGATCGTTTCACCTTCCTTTTGAAATACATCAGGCAAATAGTTGAGAAAATCTTCTAGTTTCAAATATTCTGAGTTGAGCTGCATTTTCATAAGCCAACCTCCTCGTCAATATGTTTAATAATTGTTTCGGGCGCAATGCCATACAAACAGGCATAATCTTTCCTAAAACAAGGCTTGTTCCCATAAATGGAGCAAGGGCGGCATGGTAGATCTAATTGAATACGATTGCGTTCTGCCTGAAATAGGCCATAAAAACCCGCAAAATGGTGTGTGGCGCCCCAAACGGAAACAACAGGTGTATGTGCCAGCGACCCCAAGTGCATATTCGCTGAGTCCATTGCAAACATCAGGTTAAGGCAACTGATGAGTCGAACATCTTCTTTCAGACTATTGCTATTAGGTATTATTACCGTGGGAAAACGTTCTTTCCAAATTTTCATCTGCTTGATTTCCGACTTTCCTCCTCCAAATAAAAAGACAGTAAAACGCTTATCAGTTGCAAAATGTGCCAGGACGATTTCCGTTTTGTCCAATGGGTAAATTTTACCTTGATGACGAGCAAAAGGTGCAAAACCAAGCCAAATTGTATTTTTTGGTCCATACAACAATTCCATTTCAGGTAAAGCGACCTTGGACGTTTCCATTTTGGGCCTGAAATCAAAATAATTGAGCGACAATCCGGCACAGGCAAATACATCCCGATAGCGTTCAAAAGATGTTTTAAGCGGACGAAGAACCTTATTGCGACGACGAGTTAACAATTGACGATGTCTACGCTCTTTATCGATGCGAAAAACTGGTAGTCGATGCAGTGAAAAGAAGAAACAAAGTATCCGGCTGCGCAATACATCATGCATATCGCAAATGACATCAACGTTTCGGTAACCGATTTCGCGGTAAAGCCTGTAAAGCCCGTTTATTCCTTTGTGTATGCCCCGAATGGCTGCAGGTTTGAAAGAAACGTTGGATGGGCAGGAATCAAATAGACCTGCCATCATGGGTTGTGAAACCATAATAAATTCATGCTCAGGATACTGCTCGGCCAATGCCTGTACGAGGGGGGCTGAAATCGCCACATCACCCAAAGCGGAAAGCCGTATCACCAAAACTCTTGCCATATTACTTGTTTGCGTACAAACTCGGATTCAAGGAAGGATCGTTGTACATTTTCATCTGTTTATAAACCTTCATATACCGTCTTCCTAATTCAATATCGGTCAAAAGCTGGTCAATGGCGGATGATAAATCGCGGCACTGGTCATTCAATGTCTCCCACTTTTGAAGACATTGTTGCTTATGTTCAGATGTCGCATCAACGCGATCAACTTCTACACGCATGTGCCAGATTTTCAGAACCAGGATGGATAAACGGTCAATGGCCCAAGCGGGGCTTTCCGTATTGATGACTGCATCTGGAAGTGGTATGGTATTCTGAAATTTCTCAAAAAAGAAGCTGTCAATCCGTTCAACCAAATCTGTACGGTCCTGATTTGATTTGTCAATACGCCTCTTTAGGGCCAATGCCTTTACAGGATCAATATCCGGTTGACGGATGATGTCTTCCAAATGCCATTGAACAGCGTCAATCCAATTTTTAAGAAACAAATCGTATTCGATGGTACCTGGAGCATAGGGATTTTTGATTGGGGTATCCACATGATCGGCTTCATGGTAAAGGCTTGTAGCCCGCGTGAAAAGCTGGATTGAAAGGGCGCTGAAGGTCATAATATCAAGATTATTACAATTGTGCAACAAAGATACGTCCATTTTACCACATATAAAAACAGCAGACTCATTCCATTTCAAAAAGTTTGAGTACCTTTGTGACCCGGTTTTTTTGTGTTCAATCGTCCCTATGAAAATTGTTGCCGACAATAAGATTCCTTATTTGAAAGGCCTTCTGGAGCCTTACGCCGAAGTCGTGTATCTTTCTGGAAAAGACATCCGTAAGCAAGACCTTATGGATGCCGATGCTCTTTTAATCAGAACCCGAACCACTTGCAATCGCGAATTGCTTGAAGGGACCAATGTCCGATTCATCGGTACGGCAACAATTGGCTTCGACCACATCGATACGGATTATTGCGCCGTAAAAAATATCAAGTGGGTCAATGCCCCTGGATGCAACGCAAGGGCAGTTGCTCAATATGTGACTTCCTGCATCCTCAGTTTTTCCCGGAAATACAATTTCAATCCATCCGAAAAAACCATCGGCATCATTGGGGTAGGTCAATGTGGTCAGAAAGTGGAGCGCTGCGCGCGCTTACTTGGCATGAATGTCCTCTTGAACGATCCTCCCCGTGCCCGAAATGAAGGTGAAAAGAATTTCATCAACCTGGAGCGAATTCAAGCGGATTGCGATATAATCACTTTTCATCCGGTTTTGGAAAAAGAAGGCCCCGATAAAACCTGGCACATGGCCGATGCCAACTTCTTCTCCAAACTCAAGAAGCCGATTTTTCTCATCAACACGGCTAGAGGGAGCATTCTCGAAACAAAGGCATTGAAACAAGCCATCAGCGACGGCAAAGTGATTGATTGCGCCATCGACTGTTGGGAAAATGAACCAGACATCGATTTGGAGTTGCTGGAAAGCGCTCTTATCGCCACACCTCATATTGCAGGTTATTCCTCCGATGGAAAAGCCAATGCCACCCGCACCATCGTGGAGCAATTGAATATTTTTCTGGATCTCAAGATGCCGCCCAAAATTTGTTTGGAACTTCCTGTACCTGAAGAACCGGTGCTCAAGATTCACAAAAACAGCCCACATAAGATTGCCTCCGCCTTATTATACGCCTATGACCCTATCAAGGATACGGAAGTATTGAAGAAATCACCCTCGACTTTTGAGGAGATTCGAGGTAAATATGTGTTCCGCAGAGAATACAAAGCGTTCCGCATCGTTAACTTGGCGGAATCAGAAGCAGAATTACTTCGTGCGTTTGGTTTTCAAACCCCTCCCCGCTCTGAAATGAGCAATACTGATGAATATAGGGAGTAGTTTTACCAATTGAATTCTTTTTCAATCCACCGCCCAATAACCTCTGGGTAATGCCTGTACTCCAGCTCATGCACCCTTGATGCCACATCATCGGCGGTATCATCTGCCAATACTGGGCATTTGGCCTGAAATACAATGGAACCTTCATCGTAGTTTTCGTTCACCAAATGAATCGTTATTCCTGATTCCTTTTCTTTGGCATCCACCACTGCCTGGTGCACATGATTTCCATACATCCCCTTACCTCCGAATTTTGGCAATAAAGCTGGATGAATGTTGAGAATACGCTTCGGATAGGCAAAAATAAGTTCCGCAGGTACTTTTGCAAGGTATCCTGCCAGAACGATAAAATCGACTCGTTCGTTCCTGAGCAATTGAGCCATCGTTTTTCCATCATTTAGAATGTCTTTGGCATATGTGAATGAAGGAATCCCTAGATCCTTTGCTCGTTGATGAACCTGAGCGTCAGGCTTGTTGGAAATGATAAGTCCAATTTCAACCCGTTTATCCGTCGAAAAAAAGCGGATGATGTTCTCCGCATTGGTGCCTGACCCTGAAGCTAGAATTGCTAAACGGATTGGTATCATATAGTCTTTAATTTATGTTTTTCCTTGCACAGTGTTCGTGATTTTGTGCAAAATAATGCACTTTTTGGTCAAAATAGTAGGAGAATTCCATTTTTTATTCGTTCCTTTGTGCCGCAAAAATAAGAATTAGATTTTATTATTAACCTAAAAAATGACCGTTATGTCTGATGTTGCTGCAAAAGTAAAAGCCATTATCGTTGACAAATTAGGCGTTGAAGAAACTGAAGTTACTCCGGAAGCCTCCTTCACCAACGACTTGGGCGCAGACTCACTTGACACTGTGGAATTGATTATGGAATTCGAAAAAGAATTCGGTATCTCCATCCCAGATGATCAAGCAGAAAAAATCACCACTGTTGGTGAAGCGATTGCTCATATCGAAGCTGTTGCCAAATAATAAAGGCAATTAACGTATGGAATTAAAAAGAGTTGTCGTAACAGGCCTCGGAGCCATTACACCCGTGGGCAACAACGTGGCCGATACTTGGGCATCGTTGATCAAGGGTGTAAGCGGAGCCGGGCCTATTACGCGCTTTGACGCGTCAAAGTTTAAAACAAAATTTGCCTGTGAAGTTAAAGAATTCATTCAAGGCGACCATTTTGACAGAAAAGAGGCCCGCAAATACGACCAATTTGCTCAGTATGCCGTCATTTGTGCCAAAGAGGCGATTGAAGATTCAGGCCTGGACGTTGAAAAGGAAGACCTCGATCGCATCGGAGTCATCTGGGGCGCTGGGATTGGAGGAATTGAAACATTCGAACAGGAAGTCATAGAATTTGCCAATGGAGATGGAACGCCACGTTTCAGCCCATTTTTCATTCCTAAAATGATTTCTGACCTTTCGGCTGGCCACATATCCATCATGTATGGCTTCAGAGGTCCAAATTTCTGTACTGTTTCAGCATGTGCTTCTTCTTCCAATGCCATTGCAGATGCTTTCAACCTAATCCGTTTGGGTAAGGCGAATGCGTTTATTTGCGGTGGTTCCGAAGCAGCCATTACAGCCTCCGGTGTTGGTGGCTTCAATGCATTGCATGCACTTTCTACCCGCAATGACGATTATATGACCGCTTCTCGCCCTTTCAGCAAGAGCCGCGACGGTTTTGTCATAGCAGAAGGTGGAGTTGCCCTTATTCTGGAAGAACTCGAGCATGCATTGGCACGTGGAGCAAAAATCTATGCAGAAATCGCCGGTGTCGGCATGTCTGCCGACGCTCACCACATGACCGCCCCGCATCCGGATGGATTGGGAGCGTTGAATGTGATGAAGAATGCACTCGAAGATGCTGAAATGAAGCCTTCCGATATCGATTACATCAACGTTCACGGTACATCGACCCCGCTTGGTGATATCGCAGAAACGAAAGCCATCAAAGCCGTTTTCGGCCCGTCAGCTTACGATCTGAACATCAGCTCCACCAAATCACAAACGGGTCACCTTCTTGGTGCAGCCGGTGCGATTGAAGCGATGGCCTGCGTACTGGCCGTTCAAAACGACATCATCCCTCCTACGATCAATTTCACGGAAGGCGATGAAGATCCGGAAATCGATTACAAGTTGAATTTCACGTTTAACAAAGCCTGCAAACGCGAAGTAAGGGCAGCCTTGTCCAATACTTTCGGTTTCGGTGGCCATAATGCCAGTGTCATCGTTAAGAAATGGAAGCCAAACGCTTGATTTCAGACCTCCTCATTCAAATAAGGCTCCTGACTGTTAAACAGAAGGAGCCTTATTTGTTATTTCACAGCATTCTGGGTTTTTACCCAGTCAAGTTTGATCTTTATCAACAGGCACTCCGACATAAATCATTGTCCGTACGAACAGACAATGGATTGATTATCAACAATGAGCGCCTCGAATATCTTGGAGATGCCGTACTGAACGTCCTAGTCGCCGATATTCTCTTCAAACAGTTCCCTGCTGCCAATGAGGAATTCTTGACCAAGACCAGAGCAAAGATTGTTCAACGTCAGAGTCTGAACAAAATCGCCATGGAACTTGGGCTGAACACGTTAATCCTTTCATCCGCTTCATCGACACCGGATACGCATCTTTCCATTTATGGGAATGCCCTGGAAGCCTTGATTGGTGCCATTTACCTCGATCAGGGGTATCGGCGTTGCAAACGTTTCCTGGAAAAGAAAATTATGGAACGGCACATCGATCTCGAAGCAATGGTCAGCACGGAAGAAAACTTCAAGTCAGCCTTGTTGGAATGGAGTCAGCAGGAAAAACTGATTGCTGAATTCCTGATGACGGAATTGAACAAGAACTCAGCCAAAGGACCTCGCTTCAAGGCTTTGGCGATAATCAACGGAATCTCATTTGGACAAGGAGAAGGCCTTTCAAAAAAGGAAGCACAGCAAAAAGCGGCGAAGGAAGCACTCATTTACATCAATGACCCGAAAGTCAACCTGGCGGAACTGTTGAAGGAAATCCAAACTTTACCGGTCCAAGAAAATAATGAATCGGAACAGGACTAGCTGCCCTAGCTTCGGTTTTTTTACGTTTTCATCTCCGCGCAGGTTCAAGACTGCGAAAAAATAACTAATTTTGGAATTGTTGAACAAAACCTGAAACTCCATGGATTTATTGTCAGGATTATACAGCATGTACCTCAAAGATCGCTTTGGGGAAATTCTGGATTTTGCTCAGGATGCCTCCGACATTCAAAGCGAACAATTATCAAACCTTCTCTTGGAGGCTGCAGATACTGAATGGGGGAAAAAACATGATTTCAAGTCCATTTTCAGTTATCAGGAATTCAGAGAAAGGTTACCCATTCAAAAGATGTCTGACCTGAGACCCTATTTGGACAGAATGAGCAAGGGTGAAACAGACCTAATCTGGCCTGGCATGCCAAAAGATGTGATCAGTTCGATCAATGACACCCTTGTTCCCATTACAGCCCAAGCGATTGAAGAAACATTTCAGCAGGGCATCAGTGACAGTTACACAATCCACATCAGTAAAAATCCAGGAAGCAAGTTGCTGGAGGGTTATTCCGCAAATGCTGGCAATGGCGTTGATTTGCCGTTTATGAATGAATTGCATGCCCTTCTGCGCGAGAACGAGCCCTTCTTGAATTCCTTGTTGAACTTGCCCAAGCGGGTTGGTGATGACAAAGATGGGAATCCTTCGACTGAACTGGTCTTGAAGGAAGCCCTCGGACAAAAAGTGACCAGCTTCAAAGGTACCTCGGTGCGATTGCATGAACTTTTAAAAAAAGCGTATCGCAAAACTGGAAAGAAATCATTAAAGGAACTTTGGCCTGATGCGGAAGTGCTCTTTGTTCGAAGTCCGTCAACTTCACTCCAATTGGAAGAATCCAAAGCTCTTTTGCCGGAAGGCCTCATCCAGCAAGCAACCTACTGCACACCAGAAGGATTGTTTGGCATTCAAGATGACCCAAATGACCCATCTTTCCTACTGATGCTCGATTTGAGCACCTTCTATGAATTTATTCCAGAAAATGGAACTGAAAAAGACATTGTTCCGCTCGAAGATACCGATAAGGGCATTGACTATCAAATGATTCTGACAAACTGCTCGGGTCTTTGGCGATGTTGTTCGGAAGGCCCCAGCATCCGGTTCGTCTCTATTCGCCCCTATCGCTTCATCTTACTTTAGTTTATAATCACCCCCCTATGCAGAACGATTTAGTCCTTTACAATACCCTACATCGTAAGAAAGAAATATTCACACCCATTCACGAAGGCCGAGTCGGACTCTATGTTTGCGGCCCAACCGTTTATGGAGACGCACATTTGGGCCATGCCCGTCCTGCCATCACGTTTGACCTTTTATTCCGATATCTGACTACCATCGGCTATAAGGTTCGTTACGTTCGAAACATCACGGACGTAGGGCATCTGGAAAACGATGCAGACGAAGGCGAAGATAAAATTGGTAAAAAGGCTCGCTTGGAGCAGCTAGAGCCCATGGAGGTGGTTCAGTTCTACGTAAACCGATATCATCAGGCCATGGAGGCCCTTCACGTATTGCCTCCCAGCATCGAACCGCATGCTTCGGGTCACATCATCGAACAGATTGAATTCGTCAAAAAAATCGTTGCAAACGGCTGGGCTTATGAAAGCGAAGGCTCTGTTTATTTTGATGTGGAGAAATACAATAAAACGCATCATTACGGCAAGCTCTCCGGTCGCAACATCGACGAACTCCTGTCTACAGGACGCGAGCTGGACGGCCAATCCGAAAAGAAAAACAGCGTGGATTTCGCCCTTTGGAAAAAAGCGGCTCCAGAACACATCATGCGCTGGCCATCTCCTTGGAGCGATGGGTTTCCTGGTTGGCACCTCGAGTGTTCTGCCATGGGTACTCGTTACTTAGGCGAAGAATTCGACATACATGGAGGAGGCATGGACTTGATGTTCCCACACCACGAATGTGAAATCGCGCAATCAGTCGGGGCTTTGGGTCATGAGACTGTGCGCACTTGGATGCACAACAATATGATCACCATCAACGGGCAGAAAATGGGCAAGTCTTTAGGGAATTTCATTACATTGGAGGAATTCTTTGATGGTAAGCATCCGGCGCTCACGCAGGCCTACAGCCCAATGACCATACGCTTCTTCATTCTTCAGGCGCATTACCGCAGCACCATCGATTTCAGCAACGAAGCGCTTCAAGCCTCCGAGAAGGGTTTGGAGCGGCTGATGGACGCTTATGCGCGATTGAACAAGTTAACGGCATCTACAACCTCTACGGTGGACACCAAGGGCCTTCGTGAACGCTGCTTTGAGGCGATGAACGATGACTTAAACAGCCCCATCGTCATTTCCCATCTTTTCGACGCAAGCAAAAGCATCAATTTGGTCAGTGACGGTAAGGAAACCATCAACACTGACGACCTGAAAGAGCTAAAGGAAGTGTTTGAACTGTTTATCGTATCGATACTTGGCCTTGGAATGGACGAGAAATCCGATCAGTCAACTGGCGAGGGTTATAAAGGAGCCATTGACCTTTTGTTGAACATGCGGATGGAAGCCAAAGCCAATAAGGATTGGGCCACTTCTGATAAAATCCGAAATGAGCTGACCACACTTGGATTTGAAATCAAGGATACGAAAGAAGGTTTTGAATGGAAGTTGACGAAATAGTCTTTATTTCGCAGCAGACTTCACGATGGGATACTTGGTGTTCTCACCTGTTCTGAATAGTGCTTTGACCACACCCAGCCGTATAGGGGATTCAATCAAAAGCGGGATTCGATTTCTGTCGTCCGATATCCACATTTTTAGCACATCACCTCGTTTGAAAATGTTGCCCTCAATCATACTGAGGGTAAAGGCATATGCATTGTAAAATCCGTCACCATAAAGCTTGATACGCTCTTTTCCGACAAAAGTCAGATGAACCATGTATTCTCCGTCATCCAGGCGCACTGGAATGTCAACCCGTTTACCAAGGGTATACATATCAGGACTTGAAAAACACCGCAATCGAAAAATACTGGTGACAATGTCAAACCCGCAACGGTTGGTCTCCGATTCCGAAGCAGGCAGCCAGCCGTGTTTGCGTTTCAGGTGGGTCGTAATCTGCCAATTGTTCGTGGCTCCTTTTTGAAACGTAAAGTCATCAATCCCGTTCCAATTGTCTTCATGCGTGTATTTGAAAGCGCGAAACGGCGTTAGCGTTTGCGAATCGACATACGAGACCAAGGTATCGCGGACCCTGTAAAAGGCATCGAACGATTTATGGGACCTACCTTGCGCTGTAAGCTGTAAAGCCGATTTTCTGTTGTATACTGCATTTCGAACTCTGAATTCACACGTACCCGCAGGAATCCAAACGAAACCAACGTTGTAATAAAGCTGGTATTCCAAATGTTCCCCAGCTATCAGCAAATCGTTGCTGACGGAGCAAAGGTATTGCGCTCGACCAACAAAGGGCAGGCAAACAAGTAGAAACAGGCCAAAAAGGATGCGTCGCTTCATCATTAGTTTCTTTCCTTTTCTTTCTGAATCAAGGCTTTGGGTTTCTGCTCCAACAGCGGGAACTCATTGACATTCCAAGGTTCCTCCACATCCCAGTTGGCGCGCAGTACCAACGTTTTCGGATCATAAAAAACGTTTTCGGGCTGCCTCCTTTCGGCAAAATTACCGGTATCCCAACGGAAATTACCGTTCAGGTCATCAATAGCCCGCAAATAATAGGTCCCTGGAGCGAGATACTTAAAATCGGCAACATTTTTTTCAATGCGCAACCGGCGAACAACTTTGTCCGATTTGTCCAGAAGTTCTACAAATCCGGAGGATTGAAGTCCAGTAATTTTGACGATGAGTCTAGAATATTCTTCTTCGGCACGAATCTTGAACGTTTGGTTGAACAAATTGTTCACCTTACCATAAATACCCTTGATAGAGGCAGAATCGATAACGAATTTATAATCAGTATCGAACTGCCATTTGGCGTCCAAAAGGTAGTCTCTAGTTTTAAGGGTATCCTTGTAAAAGGAAAAAGCTGTTTTCACCCAAACAGTATCTTTTTTTACAAATAGCTGTGCAGGATGATCCTTTACCTCCCGAATGGGTTCATCCACTTCAAACCGAGGCTTACAGTTTATCTCCATAATGCTTTGAACGTTCGATTTCAAACCCAGCGGAGGCATTGCTGGAACGGGAGTTGGTGAAGTAGCCGGTCCAATTTCAGTTTTAGCAACATTTTTCTTTATGGCTGAAATCTTGGGTTTATAGGATCTGGAAATCAATGTCAGCGTATCAGTCCAAGGGCTCAGAGCATTGAGAGAGTCCGTTTTAAGATAATCCAGTTTAATCTTCAGGGTATCCATCTGAGTCACCAAGGTGTCGGTGATCCAATAGGAAAGCGTATCGTTTGTCGGATTTTTCTCCAAAATATACCAATTCTTAGCATCCTTGTTGATGAGGGTCAACGAGGGAAGCGTTTCCGATTTGTATCCAAAAGTCAAGTTGATTTTATTTCGGGGTGCCCGCTCCTTACGAGCCAAGTATTGACGACCGAATTCCTCAGCAAAATAACGAAGAATCACATTATCGGGTTTATAACAGGTAATGGGTCGAACGATAATGGTGTCTACCGTGACGGTATCTTTCCAAACCGTATCATTTCTGGTGCAAGGTTCCGTCCATGGAATCAGGGCTGAATCCATGAATGCAATAGACTCTGAAGGTTGATCAAAGGCATAATCCCTGTTTTTATCATCCAAGGCATATACATGGGCAGGAGTCAAAGGCAATCCTTTCAAAACGAACCGCCCGTCCTTGGTCGATTTCGTGATACGTTCGAATGCCTGGTTCCTAAAGGAGCTGTCCGAAGGGTTGGAATGCGTACCTATGATGATTCCTGATAGAGGATTCAGGTTAGAGGCATCGATCACATTTCCTGAAATGCGCATGGAATCAATATGGTCTCCCGTCGAAAAGGAAAAGGCATAATCCCCGAATTTATTACCCTCATTGAAATCTACGATGGCATCTGTAAAGTCAATGGTATAGGTGGTGGAAGGAATTAGGCTGTCGGCAAGTATGACGACTACTTTGCTTCCAACCCCTTTTGCCACGGGGGCTAGTTTTTGTGGAGGCGACACAATGACTTTATCGGAGGGTGATTTCAGCGTAATGAGTTCGTCAAAAGATATCTCAATGCGTTTCTTATTGAAATCAACAGCATTTTCCAAGGGTAAAGAACTGATTAATTTAGGGGGAGTCACATCTTTTGGACCACCGCTGGGATTGCCTGTGCTGGCACATGCGGAAAGCAGCGTCAGGGCAAGTAAGGCCAAACCATAAAATCCGTTCGTTTTTCTCATGACAACTTCGACGGAGTGGCCCGTCTTACTTGGTTTATGTGTTCAGGATTTTACATAGTATTCTGAACCAGTGGTGCAAATGTACGAGTATTTTGACGAGGTTTTGGCAAGGACTTGGGCTTTTTTAACAGTTAGTGAGCATTCTTGAAGGTGCCTGCCTATTTTTTTCTGTATCTTTGACCCTTGAATTTGCAAATTAACAACATTTTATGAAGATTGCGCTGATCGGATATGGTAAGATGGGCCATGAAATCGAACGAATCGCCCTTGAACGCGGACACGAAATCGTATGCACCATCGACATTGACAACCTGAATGACTTCGAGTCAGACAGGTTTCGTTCGGCTCAGGTGGCCATTGAGTTTACCCGACCTGAAACTGCATTGGATAATTACCGCCGTTGTTTTAAGTCCAATGTACCGGTAGTTTCAGGAACGACCGGATGGCTGCAACATGTAGACGAAGTGAGGGCGGCATGCGAAAAAGGCCAAACTTTTTTCTACGCCTCCAACTTTAGTCTTGGCGTCAATTTGTTCTTTGCCCTGAATAAGAAATTGGCTGAAATGATGAATCCTTTCCCAGTGTACGATGTGCGCTTGAAGGAAGTCCATCACACTCAAAAACTGGATGCTCCATCTGGAACGGCAATCACACTTGCTGAAGGCATTTTGGAAAATCTTGACCGTAAAACCTCCTGGGTGAAGGACATCGCATCAAGCCCAGAGGAATTGATCATTGCTTCTGAACGGACCGGTCAGGTTCCTGGATTCCATGAAATAATCTGGGAATCGGATGTGGACACGATCACCATCGCTCACGATGCCAAAAGTCGGGCAGGCTTCGCTCTTGGAGCTGTTCTGGCAGCAGAATTCACAGCTACAAAAAAGGGATTTGTCGGCATGGCCGACCTCTTGGGTTTCTAACTAAATCGAACATTTAAAAACAGTCGCACCATGAGCACTCCGCTTAAAAATAGGTTTTCCGCCAATACTGCCAAATGGATCCGCTGTTCCGTTTGGTCAGTCATCACCATTCTGTTTTCCATTTGGACAAGCAGCGGCTGGTGGTTGCTTGCTTTGCCGTTCTTTTTGGACCTCTACATCACCCGTTTTTTGCCTTGGGGCTTTTGGAAGACTTCCAAAAACAAGACTTTCAAAAGCATTATGGATTGGGTTGATGCCATTGTCTTTGCATTAGTTGCCGTATACATCATCAACATCTACTTTTTTCAAAATTACCAAATACCCTCTTCTTCGCTCGAAAAATCACTACTGGTGGGAGACTTTCTTTTTGTAAGCAAAGTAGACTTCGGGCCTCGTGTTCCGAATACACCGCTGGCTTTCCCGTTAGCACATCATACGTTGCCCATTCTAAACTGCAAGTCTTATTCCGACTATCCGTTGTGGGGCTATAAGAGGGTTCCCGGGCTCACCCATGTGAAGCGAAACGACATCGTCGTATTCAACTTTCCGGCAGGTGATTCGGTCCCTGTCAACTATACCAATCCGGACTACTATTCCTTGTGTACGTACATGGCTCAGCAAAGCAATGTAACTCCAGAAGTTGCCGGCCAATACATCAAAAGTCACCCGGAAACATTCGGCAAGATGGTGTTCAGGCCGGTTGACCGTCGTGAGAATTACGTAAAACGTTGCATTGGCTTGCCAGGTGAAACCATCCAGATTAAAGAAAATGTTGTCCTGATTGACGGCAAGCCCATTGAAGACCAACCTGGCGTTCAATACAATTATTATGTGCAGACCAAGGGCTCGTACATTTCAGAAAAACAATTCCGCGAATGGGGGATCAGCAAAGAAGATCATTCCCTGATCGCTCAAAACGATTACAAAGCCACGCAACTTCCGTTCCATAAGGATGCCAATGGTAACATGAACCCGGTTTACCAATTTCCGGCCACCAAAAGTGTCATTGCTGAAATTCGTGCGAATTCTATCATAGACACGGTACTTCTTGAACCGGATGTTTTGGGAGAACTTGAAATCGGTGGTCTGACATATCCCCTTAGCCCTGAAATCAAGTGGAAAAGAGATCATTTCGGACCACTGTGGATTCCCAAGAAAGGTGCAACCATTGCATTGACCCACCAGAATCTACTGCTATATTCCCGTGTCATACACAACTATGAAGGCCATAGCCTTGAGGTTCGGGACGGTAAAGCCCTCATCGACGGCAAGCCCGCTACAACCTATACGTTCAGCATGGATTATTATTGGATGATGGGTGACAACCGTCACAACTCAGCCGATTCCAGGGCATGGGGTTTTGTACCCGAGGACCATATCGTAGGTAAACCCATCTGCGTTTGGTTGTCACTTGATAAGGACAGAGGCCTTTTTGATGGAAAAATCCGTTGGAGAAGGTTCTTCAAGAAGGCGTATTGATATTTGACCCACTGGCTCTATGAAAACCAGACAATGGATACTGATACTTATTGGTGCCGCCCTGTTGGCACTCAGCATCCGTGTCTTTTTGTTTGAAACCATCCGAGTTGCCAGCTTGGCCATGTCGGAAAGCCAGGAGACTGGCGATCGACTTTTTGTGGAGAAATGGACCTTGGGCGCCCGTTTGCCAATGACCATCGGTATCCCCTTCGCTCCAGAAAAACTCTTTGGCAAATCCTCCTATTTAACTTTTGGAAAAGAACCTAAACGATTGCCAGGTTTCGGAACGATTAAACGGAATGATTTGCTGGCATTCAATGATCCAACTTCGCCTTTGAACCCGGACAGGGCTCCCATCTTGTTGAGCCGTTGTGTTGGATTGCCAGGAGAACTCTTCATCCTGAGCAAGGGAAAAACCATCATCAACGGAAAGAAAATTGCCAGGCACCAAGATGTCTCCTACTGTTATAGTTTCCCCTTGAAGTTGCAACGCACGTTGGAACAAATCATGACCGCCTGCAAGTTCAACCGTCCCATCTTTCAGGACAGGGATTCGGGGTTCGTTTATCTGACTCGACATGAATGGTTTTGTCTCTATCGAATCAAGAATCAGGTGGACCTGAAACTCAGACTCCGCTTCACTCGGTTTGATGAGAAGAAAATTTTATTGCCCTCGAAGGGGAGCAAGATTGAATTGAACGACAGCACCTTCCAATTATACGGAACATTGATCAATACCTTCGAAGGTGTACAGTTATCACGTGACACGGCGGGCAACATTTTAAAGAACGGACACAAAGTTCGTTTTCACACGTTCAAGGAAAACTACTATTTCCTAATGAACGACCACCAAGGCTATCTGAACGACAGTCGCAGCTTCGGTTTGCTCCCTGAACGATTAATCATCGGTAAGGCCTGGATGGTTTTCATTTCACCATCCAGCAAACGTTTCCTGGAAATAATCTAGTACAAAGCTTCGATTTCTTCGGGTGAAATTGGGAGTCTTTTCCCTGGCATCCGAACACCTGTTTCCGTTACAATGGCATCATCCTCCGTACGAATGCCTCCCGTTCCGATAAATTGTTTGGCACGCTCGTAGTTCACAAATTCAGGAAGGATTTTTTCAGCTTCCCATTTTTGGATGAGTTCGGGCATAAAATACAAACCCGGCTCAACAGTCAGTACGAATCCAGGTTGCAGTCGACGGCCTAAGCGCAAGCTGCGCAATCCGAATTGGGAGCTTCTCGAGATTTCATCATCGTAGCCAACGTAGTTTTCTCCTAAATCTTCCATGTCATGGACGTCCAATCCCATCATGTGACCAAGTCCATGGGGCATGAAGAGTGCCTGAGCTCCAGCCGCAACAGCTTCATCGACATCACCTTTCAGGATACCAACCGCCTTTAAACCTTCGGCTAATACTTTTCCGGAAGCTAAATGAACATCTCTGTATAGGATGCCCGGACGAATCAGTTCAAAGGCTTTGTTGTTGGCATCCACGACCATTTGATACAGTTCTCTTTGTTGGGTCGTGTACTTGCCTCCAACGATTGCCGTACGGGTAAAATCGCAGGAATAATGTTCCAGCGATTCAGCACCAGCATCACAAATCACAAAGCGACCCTTTTCAAGTATGCCTTCGTGAGTATGACCATGCAATACTTCACCGTGTTGGGAAAGGATGGTAGGGAACGCAAGGCCGAAACATCTGGAAAGGGCAATACCCTCGATTAAACCGGCAATATTGCGCTCAGTTTCACCAGGCAATGCCATCTTCATAGCTGTGAGGTGCATGTCGTAACCAACAGCAGCAGCGTTTTCGATTTCAGCGATTTCATCGGGACTTTTAATAGAGCGAAGGGCTACGACAGCACGAATCAATGTTTCGGATGCCTTGTCTTTCAACTGCATGGCTGGAATGCCGGTGAGGTCTTCCAGTTGAAGCATCGTCCAGGCTCTGTGTTGGGGCAGGAAATGAATGGGACGGTTCAGTTTTTGCGCATTCTTTACATAGTCGCCAAGGGTTGAAGTAGGTCGAGTCTCGGTAATGCCCGATTTCAAGGCTTGTTCACTCAAACTTGGCATAGGGCCGGTCCAGATGATATCATCCATGGTCAACTCATTGCCGAATAGAATGGTCTTGTGTTCATCCACATCAATGACCACAAACAAATCCGGTTGGTCCATCCCCACGAAATAGATAAAATGACTGTTTTGGCGGAAATGATACGTATTTTCCGGATAATTCATTGACGCTTCCTTGCTTCCAGGTAAAAGGATTAAACCTGAACCTGTTTTTTGACACAAAAGGTCACGACGTTGCTGATAGGTTTGAGGTGAAAACATGGTGGATGAATTTATAAATGAATGGATGATGGTTATGAAATCAAATTTACTTTTTGCAACTCGGCTGAAATGAACGTCAACTCCTCTGCGTTTAGGTGAATCAAGGCGGCTTCGGCATTCTGAATGGCCTGTGCCGTATTCCGTGCGCCAACCAAAGCCACTGTGATGCCAGGCTGTTCGAGTGTCCATCGAATGACTAACTGCCCGATGGAGGCATTCTTGGATTCAGCCAACGGTTCCAGCTTCTTAAGGAATGCGTTGATACGCTTAAGATTTTCATCTTTGTACCAAACTTGTCCGATGCGACTATCATTGGGCTCAAACGCATGGCCCGGATGCATTTTGCCAGTTAATAATCCTCGCTGAAGGGGGCTATAGGCTAAGATGCCCAAGCCTTGATGTTGGCAATACGGAATGATTTCTGCTTCGATCCCCCTTTTTACCATGCTGTATGGAACTTGTTCGGATACGATGGACACATAATTGGAGGCTTCTTCCATCAGTTCGACGGAGTAATTGCATACGCCTGCAAATCGAACTTTGCCCTGCTCGATCAGTTTGGCAACCGCTTCCATCGATTCGCTGACAGGGGTGGTAGGGTCCGACCAATGGATTTGATATAGGTCAATATAATCGGTGCCAAGTTGTTTGAGGCTGGCTTCACATTCTTTGATGATGAATTCCTTCCGGGCGTTCCGATAAATGTGGACAGGCTTGCCATCATTGCCAACGGTGTCAAAATAGTATTCACCGAGGGTATTGTCCCAGCTTAGGCCAAATTTTGTCAATAGCTGAACGCGGTCCCGAGGTAAACCTTTGATGGCCTCTCCAACTAATTGTTCGCTGTAACCCATGCCATAAACGGGAGCGGTGTCGAACGTGGTCACGCCCAAATCGTAGGATGCCCGCATGGCATCGACAGAGGCTTGATGATTGGTTCCGCCCCACATCATTCCACCCGCCGCCCAGGCACCGAAGGTGACAACGGACAACTCCAGATCCGCACTCCCAAGTTTTCTGTATTCCATGCTTGTTGGATTGAATTTCTTTCCAGTATTCATTTTTGAGATTACGAATATACATCTTTTGAACTAACTTTGTATCCGAAAATAATCCAATGCATACAACACTATTCTCAACTGCTTATTTTGCACCTGTTCAGTACTACTGGTATTGGAGGAGAAGTGCGTTTCCGGTGGTGGAGGCATGCGAACATTACATCAAACAAACCTGGCGCAACCGATGTGTCATCGGTACGGCAAACGGTCCGATGACGCTTTCACTGCCAGTGGAGGGGGGAGCCGATAAAACAAACATTAGAGACGTTCGCTTGTCCAACCACGGGAATTGGCAGCATCTTCATTGGAACAGCATTGAATCGGCTTACAACTCAAGCCCTTTCTTTGAATACTATGCCGATGACCTTAAACCCTTTTTCGAAATGAAATCAGGTTTCTTATTCGATTTCAACGAGGTTATTCGTGAAAAAATATGCGAGTTACTGGAGTTGGACGCAATGTTTCGGAAAACGGAAACATATTTTTCTGAATTGGAAATCCCCGATGGATGCATTGATTTGAGAAACAGCATCCATCCCAAGAAACCCATCGACGGATTATTCCAACTGGAACCCTATTACCAAGTGTTCGACCGAAAATTCGGATTTCAGCCGAACTTGAGCATCTTGGATTTGCTCTTCAATATGGGGCCGGAGTCCATCCTTTACTTGTAAATCAACATAGACATCGAAGCGGGATCTAATATTTCATTGGCTATCTCGCGCAACAATTGCGGGGTATATCGCATAACCTTGTCAGCGACTTCATCCATAGAATCGAAACGGTTGAAATGCAACATGCTTTTGCCCATAGTCAAGGTCCCATTTTCTTTATGCTCGGAGGAAATCATCATTTGACCGAACAGTTGCTTCTGAGCTGCATGCAGCTGCAAGGTGGTCAGGGCTTGCTCCCTGAGTTTTTTGAGTTCCTTCTCCACCAGCGACAGACACCGATCTGTCTGTTCAGGATCTGTGCCAAAATAGATGGTGAAAAGGCCAGAATCCGTATAGGATGTGACGCTGGATTCAACAGAATAAACCAATCCAGAACGCTCCCGCAACGACACATTCAACCTACTGTTCATTCCTGGGCCACCCAGAATGTTGTTGAGCAAATACATACCGATACGGTTTGGATGGCTGAACTCATAGTTTCGATTGCCATAAACCACGTGCGACTGATGGGTATCCTTACTGATGGTTTTTCTAAAACCTGTCAGTGGATTCGGTTTTTCGGACAAAAGCGGTTGAACAGCCACACTTGGAACAAGTCGCCCGATGTGCTTCTCCACTAGTTTCCGCCACTTTTTTATAGGAATGGGTGATTGTGAAAAGAAGACGATGCGGTCTGCCGTATAATTGCGATTGTAAAAGTCAACGAATGAATCGTGTTCGAATGTTTTCAGGCATTCTGGAGTCCCCAAGATTTTTCTTCCGATTGGATGGTGTGCAAAAAGCAAATCCTCGTAATCGTCAAAAATAAGTTCCGATGGAGAGTCCTCATACGAATTGATTTCATCGAGAATGACATCTCTTTCCTTCTCGATTTCTTCTGATGGAAAGGTGGAATGGAAAAATAAATCGGTCAAGAGTTCCATGGCCCGTTCGTAATCGTTTTCCAGAAAAACAGAATAAATGAACGTTTCCTCCTTGGTGGTATAGGCATTCAGCTCGCCACCGACGGTTTCCATTCGGTTCAGTATGTGGTGCGAGCGTCGATTCAATGTGCCTTTGAATAATAAATGTTCGGTGAAATGGGCGATACCAGCCTCATGTGGCAATTCGTGTCGAGTTCCGGCATTGACTACAAAACCGCAACAAGAGACCGAACCATGGCAGGTGCGATGGATAACTCGTATACCGTTTGGCAGGGTAAAAGTAATTGGGGCTATTTCGTCAAAATGCATGTGCGAACATTAAAATTTGAGTACTGCAAACGTACAAAAAAACAACCTATATTTGCCTCAAAAATTTAGACATGCAAACAATTGGGATCTATTGCTCGGCTAGTACCCACATTCAGCCTCTTTTTAGAGAAGAAGCTGTCAAATTGGGGCTTTGGATGGGCAAAAACAAAAAAACGTTGGTAAACGGTGGCTCCAACCAAGGATTGATGGAGGTATTCTCACAAACCGTCCGTGAAAACGGAGGCGATTGTGTCGGTGTCATTCCAGAAGACTTCTCCAACCGGGGATGGTACAGCAGTCATACCGACCGAAAGATTCTGGTAAAAGATTTGAGCGAACGCAAAGACATCATCAAACAACTCAGCGATATCCTGATAGCCTTCCCGGGCGGAGTCGGAACAATGGACGAACTCTTCGATGCATGGTCCTCCTACAACCTAGGCTTCCATACAAAACGAATCATCTTATTGAACATCAATGGTTTCTTCAACCCGCTTTTAAAACAGCTGGATTTGTTTCGAGAAGAGAAATTTCTACATGACTTCCTGCCGAACCCCCTTTTCATCGTGGATTCGGTGGATCAATGCATTGAATTGCTTGAAAAGTTGGAAACTAGGACAAACGAAACGGAGCCTATTGGTTACGAATTTCAGATGCGGTAAACTGCCGCAAAATCCTTCGAAATGTAATTGTCGTACGACTGACAGACTTCGGCAGCAAAGTCCAAACCTAACTGGATGATGCCGTCCCAATCTTTTTCGGTCAGATTAGGCAAGTCTGCCCGACGAACGCCGGAACGGTAAAGGCCAAACACGACACCGGCATTGAAATTATCGCCTGCCCCGACTGTACTGATGGTTTTTATGGGTTTCGATTCGTAATGCTTGCTGAAATTGGTCCCACGCACATCGACGCCGTTTTCAGCAGCAGTATAAATGAAGTTGGGAGAGTAATAGTGAATCTTGTCCTTGTAGATTTTATCCACATCGACTGAATTGTACAAGTACCTGAAATCGTCGGCCGAGCCACGTATGATGTCTGCAAATTCAAAATTTTCAATGAAGGAAGAAGTCAGCCGAATGGCTTCATTGGCATGGTTCTGTCTAAAATTGACATCGTAATAGATGATGGCCTTCCGGTCGGATGCAAATTGAAGCAATTCTAAAACACGGGGTCTCAACACCGGATTCAACGCATAAAAGGAGCCGAAAATCACGATGTCATCCGCTTCAATGATTGGATAAGCAGTATCTAAGCGGTTTGAGGGATAATCCTTATAGAACAAATACTCTGCATCGTTGTTGTCATTGAGAAAGGCCAACGCCACCGGAGATTTTCCATCCGGAAAAGTGTCGATATACTCGGTGGAAAGGCCACTATCCAACATGAAATCCTTGATGATCTTGCCAACCTTGTCGTTTCCAGTCTCGCTGATGAACAATGCAGGAACGCCCAATCGTCCCAACGTGATCATACCATTGAAAACGGACCCGCCCGGTGTGGCTTTGGTCGGTTGTTCGTTCTTGAAAAGGATGTCCAGGATTGTCTCCCCAATACCGATGATTTTGCGCATAGTGAACGTTAATTTTAAAAACCTATTCAAACATAACGCATTCATACAGAATAGACAAGCAAAACGAATTTTTATTTGAAAAATATACCTACCTTTGCACCCGCTGTTGCTGATAACAGCATTTAAACCAATTTAATGAAGACATTTGAAGAATTGGGAATCGCGCCCGCCATCCTGAAAGCGATTTCCGAAATGGGTTACGAACAGCCCATGCCCGTACAGGAAGAAGTGATTCCTTTCCTTTTGGGCGAAGAAAACGACGTAATTGCACTCGCACAGACCGGGACCGGTAAGACAGCCGCCTTCGGTTTACCCATTATCCAGAAAATCAACCTTTCCGTACACCAACCACAGGCACTGGTTTTGTGCCCTACTCGTGAGCTTTGCCTGCAGATTGCAGACGACCTCAACGACTATTCGAAATACATTGACGAGCTGAAAGTATTGCCCGTCTACGGTGGTTCCAGTATTGAAAGCCAGATCAAGACCCTCAAGAAGGGCGTTCACATTGTCGTAGCCACTCCTGGTCGTTTGTTGGACCTGATGAACCGCCGTTGCGTGGATTTGTCCGGCATCATCAACGTCATCATGGACGAAGCCGACGAGATGTTGAACATGGGCTTCTCTGAAAGCATCGATGCCATCTTGGCTGAAGTGCCTGTTGAACGCAACACCTTGCTTTTCTCCGCCACGATGCCGGCCGAAATTGCCCGCATCACCAAAAAATACATGCGTAATCCCCGTGAAATCACCATCGGGAACAAAAACGAAAGCACGGCCAATGTAAAGCACGTCTATTACATGGTTCATGCCAAGGATAAATATTTGGCGCTCAAACGCATCGCCGACTTCTACCCCAGCATTTACGGCATTATCTTTTGCAGAACCCGCAAGGATACGCAGGAAATCGCCGACAAACTGATTCAGGACGGTTACAGTGCCGACTCCTTACATGGTGACTTGTCGCAGCAACAACGCGACTATGTGATGAACAAGTTCCGTTCCCACAACATTCAGTTGCTGGTCGCCACCGATGTGGCTGCCCGTGGCTTGGACGTGGCCGATTTGACCCACGTCATCAATTACAGTTTACCCGATGAAATCGAATCCTATACCCACCGCAGCGGTCGTACCGGTCGTGCAGGAAAAACAGGTATTTCTATTTCCATCGTACACATCAAGGAAAAAGGCAAGATCCGCGACATCGAACGCAAGATCAGCAAAACCTTTGTTTCTGAAAAAATGCCTACTGGTAAGGAAATCTGTGAGAAGCAGGTGTTCGCTTACATGGACAAGGTGGAAAAAGTACAAGTGAACGATACGGAAATCGAAGCGTTGCTTCCTGCCGTTTATCGCAAACTGGAATGGTTGGAAAAAGAAGACCTCATCAAACGTGTGGTTTCTCTGGAGCTGAACCGTTTGATCAATTATTATCAGGATGCCAACGACATTCAGACCGTCGAAGGCGAATCGAAGAAAGACCGCAGAGAAGTTGGCGAAAAAGCAGGCATGGGTCCTGAAGCCGGTTATACCAAGCTGTTCATCGGCTTAGGCAAAATGGACGGAATCACCCCTAAGAACTTGATGGACCTCATCAACGATTATGTGGAAGGCCGTGTTCAGATAGGTAAGATTGACTTCTTTACTCGTTACTCCTTGTTCGATGTAGAAGAAGTCTCCTCCAAAAAGGTAGTTGCCGCATTGCGCGAACTTGATTTCCTCGGACGCAACGTCAAAGTGGAATTTGCCACCGAAGAGCAAATTGCCCGTGGCACCAAAGACCGCGCCGAAAGCGATGGTCAGCGTAGTGGTGGCTACAAAGGTCGCCGTGATGACGGTGGCAGCAATTACCGCAGCAGCAACAGAAGCGAAGGCGGTTACAAGGGTGGAAACTATAAAGGCCGCAGTTCAGAAGGCGGTTATAAAGGAGGCAGCTCCGAGGGTGGTTACAAGCCACGTTCCGAAGGTGGCTACAAACCCCGTGCTGAAGGTGGTTATAAACCACGCGAAGAGGGAGGCTACAAGCCCAGAACCGAAGGTGGATACAAACCGCGTACGGAAGGCAGTTCCTATGGTGCTCCCAAACGTGACGGAGGCGCCAAACCGAGTTATCCAGGCAAGGACAAAGGCTACACCGGAAACAAAAACAAAGACGGTTTCAAGAAGAAAAAATACTAAACAATCCAGGTAGTTTCACAAACGAAAAGCACTTTGGAGCAATCCCAAGTGCTTTTTTTAATATTAGTTTATGATTTCAGTAGAAGGACTCTGTGTCGAATTTAATGGAACCACCCTGTTCAAGGATGTTTCCTTTGTCATCAATGAAAAAGACCGCATCGCGCTGATGGGCAAAAATGGAGCTGGTAAATCGACCTTGCTCAAGCTTTTGTCCGGTTTACGCGAACCCAGTCGTGGCAAAGTTTCCATACCGAAAGATACGGTGGTGGCATACTTGCCCCAGCATCTGATGACCGAAGACCATCGGACCGTTTTCGAAGAAACCGCCCAAGCGTTTTCGAACATCCATTCCCAAGAGGCTGAAATCAACGCCATCAACCATCAACTCGAAACTCGAATCGATTATGAATCGGACGAATACATGGCTTTGATCGAACGCGTCTCCACCCTAAGCGAACAGTTCTACAGCATTGAAGAAATCAATTACGACGGCGAAATTGAGAAGATGCTCCTCGGACTTGGTTTCGAACGAAGCGACTTTAGTCGCCCCACCAAAGAGTTCAGCGGAGGTTGGCGCATGCGCATTGAACTGGCCAAGTTGCTGCTTCAGAATCCGGACGTGTTGCTGTTGGACGAACCGACCAACCACCTGGACATTGATTCCATCCAATGGTTTGAGGATTTTCTCATCAACAGCGGAAAAGCCGTCGTCGTCATTTCACACGACCGTGCCTTTGTGGACAACATCACCACCCGCACCATCGAAGTGACCATGGGCCGCATCTACGACTACAAGGCCAAATATTCCCATTACCTGGAACTCCGTCGGGAACGCCGGGAACAGCAACAAAAACAGTTCGACGAACAACAGAAATTCATTGCCGACACGACCGATTTTATTGAACGGTTCAAGGGAACTTATTCCAAAACCCTGCAGGTTCAATCTCGAGTGAAGATGCTTGAAAAGCTCGAACGAATAGAGGTGGATGAGGAAGATACCTCTGCCCTTCGCTTACGATTTCCGCCATCCCCCCGTTCGGGTGCCTATCCAGTCATTGCCGAAGGGGTTACCAAAATTTGGGGTGATAAAGTCATCTTCAGGAATGCCAATTTCACACTCGAGCGCGGTGAGAAAATCGCATTTGTCGGTCGCAACGGCGAAGGTAAATCGACATTGGTCAAATGCATCATGAGCGAAATTCCTTTCGACGGGAACCTGACGCTTGGTCACAACGTAAAAATTGGTTACTTTGCACAAAATCAGGCTTCGTTGTTGGATGAGGACCGTACCGTGTTCGAAACCATCGATGTGGTGGCCGTTGGAGATATCAGAGCCAAGATTAAAGACATTCTCGGAGCATTCATGTTCGGAGGCGAGTCATCCACCAAAAAGGTGAAGGTCCTTTCAGGTGGTGAACGAACGAGGTTGGCCATGATCAAACTGTTGTTGGAACCGGTCAATTTGCTCATCCTGGATGAACCGACCAACCACCTGGACATGAAAACCAAGGACATCCTGAAACAGGCCTTGCTTGAATTCGACGGTACACTCATCGTGGTTTCACACGACCGTGATTTTCTGGACGGATTGGTGGGCAAAGTTTATGAGTTCGGCCAACAAAAGGTGACCGAGCATTTAGAAGACATATATGGATTTCTGGCAAAAAAGAAACTCGAAAACCTCCGCGAAATCGAGCGTTCACAAAAGTGAGCTCCACGTGGAGGAACTGGTGGTTCAACTTCACCGGAAAGACATGCGCAGCCTAAGGTTGACGGTCACTCCGGACGGCGAGGTTCGGCTTTCACTGCCCATACACGTAACGGATGGTGAAGCCCTGAAATTCCTTTCGGACAAGACCGACTGGATTCGAAAACACCTCGAACGCATTGACAAAATAAAAGAGCTGGAGCCTTCCGATTTCAGTTCCATTCCCTTTTTAGGCGAAACACATCCGGTTGAGATCATACACCATCCAATCGCGCCGAGAGTCTTGTTGGATTCAGAAGGGAAAATCACCATCTATTTGAAGCAAGGAGAGACCAAGGCAGCCATTCCCGGCGTATTGGACACATGGTACCGAATTGAGTTGAAAAAGCGGCTGGAGGCCCTAATCCGCGAGTGGGAACCCGTGATGGGCGTTCAGGTCAAAGCATTCCAGCTTAAGCGGATGAAAACGCGTTGGGGCACCTGCAATGTAGTGGATCATCGAATCTGGTTCAATGTGGAACTCGCCAAGAAATCGTTTCCCTGTATTGAATACATTGTCGTTCACGAAATGTGCCACCTGCACGAACGAGGGCATGGCCCAAAATTCAAGGCCTGCATGGACAAATACCTACCTCATTGGAGGCAACTCCGTTTGGAGTTGAATGGCAAGGGTGCCAAATACTAAGGGCTACCCTCCCGGGCAGCCCTTATCCTAAAAATTCCACAAACAATAAGGGGCCCCATTTTCAAAGCACGAATGCCTTGAGGTTTTGAGCGGTTTTCCCTGCCTTTATCTTCAAGATATAAAAACCATGTTGAAGCTCCAGCACCTGATTTATGCTGTGAGCGGTTCTGCTCAGTACCATACGGCCCATCGCATCATAAACATTCAGCTCCATGCCAAATTCAAGCCCCTGCAAGGAAAGACAACCAACAGCGGATGCGGCACGCACACCTAAATCGGTAGTGACTTCCGTCAGTGCAGTCGGAAACTTGCCTGCTTCGTTGGTCAGTTGCAATTCTTGAACCACCATTGTTCCTGAGATGCTTACCGGAACAATCTTTACAAACTGTGCAAGTGGGTTCAGATAAAATTCCATATCCAATGGAAAATTGGCTTGAGTCAGTTGCCTAATGGTTCTCCATCCAGGGGTTCCATCGGGATTTCTGGATTCCTGAACCTTCAAGATTACTGTTCCGCTTCCAATCATGCTTGCCTTTAGACGAAGTATTTTTGCTTGATTATTGAAATAACACATCATCTTGTCTGAAGTCGAGGTCAACATCACAGAATCAGCCGTAATTCCTCCCGTTGAAGTAATCCAATGTGGGAAATCAGCAGCAACCGTTTGAGTCAAACTTCCAACCGTGGCAAACGGTGCGACCGCATTAAACGGTTTGAAAGTTAAAGGCAGCGTTGACGCCGCTTTTCCATAGTGCGTGTCACTAGAAACCTTGGCAGGCAAATAATCGGATGTTCTGAAATGGAATTCATTTGTCAAAGACTTTGTATTGTAAAAGTCGGTCACGGAGCCTTCCGGGAACTGGATTGAGTAATCGGTACTGGCGTCCAAGGCAGTATAATTTACCTGAACGGACGTACCGCCACCTGTAGCCGTTACCTGCTCAAACTGATCGCCATTGATGAGGATACCACCGTTGTAACGAATGGTTTGATTGAAGTTCAAAGTCATGGATCCATCCATGTAGCTGATGTTTGACGTATCCGGTGAGGAGGTGATGGTAATGGGGTCAGACGAGACAATTGGGACAAACGACTCAATCAAGGCGTCGTTCAAATTGAATTTCTTAGCGTTGGCATCTACTTTAAACGTTATCTTGTCGGTACCCAAATAGGTATATTGAAGCTTGAACGCACGCTTGGCAGCCGCTAGGGTAAAACTGGTAGCTCTGGATTCAACCCCGTTGATGATGCTGTTCAGATTGAACGTCAACGAAGTCGTGGCTGGATTGCCTGCCCACAATGTAATGACGCAAGGGCCCTGAACTTCGGGGAATTTCAAATAACCGCCCGAGGAGGTCGTGTAGAATTGCACGCAGCCGACCGTTGATCCACTATCGGCAACCGTATAAGGTCCGTAATCCACTGTTGTCGAAGTGGGTGCGCCTTGTGGAATATAAACGATTCGAATGGAGCTGGCTCCGGAACCAAACGTCATCCCCCCTACCGTTTTGGTCGTATTGGCTGCATTGATGATGTTTGTTGTCGCACCGGTGGAACCGTATAGGGTATAAAAAGCGGTGGGATTGGTTCTGAAATCGGTTGAAAATAACTGACCACCGTTGATGGTTTCAAATGCCCATACCGCTCCAGTAGTACGACCCATCGTATTGCGGGTATCCACACGCCAAACGTAGTTCTTGCCGGCAGGTAATGTCCCATAAGTGAAATAAGGTGTGGTAATGCTGTCGGCCACCAACTTCAGACTATCGGCTGTAGGACCAAAATAAACAAAATAATAAAGTGTTCCACCGTAGGGTGTGGTTCCGTTGGACCAACTCAATTTTAAGGGATTGGCCACGCCATACGATCCAGCGTCAGAGGGTGATGGGCTGGTACAAGCCACCGGAATGGTCGGATCGCCCCATGTAGCAGTGCTGAAAGTCGCACTAAAGGGTGAATTCAACGTGGCATTGTATGCCCTGACCCTGTAATAATATTTCGCCACCTGTGGCAACCCTGTGTTCACATACGTTGTTACATTGGCATCCACCGTTGCAAGGACAGAGAACGTCGTCCCGTCCGTCGAACGCTCAATGGAAAAGCCCGTTTCATCGGAAGAATTGTCGGTCCATTTCAGCTGGATGCTTGAAGTGGTCTGCGCAGTCGATATCAGTCCGGAAGGGGATTTTATAAAAGGATACGCTGAACCAATAGTAAAGGAATAATTTTCAATGTTCGCATAGCCGTTGGCTGCAATCTTTGCCGCATCCGTCGCATCGTTCGGATTCATTCCGTTCGCCAATTCCCAAGCATCCGGGATGGCATCTCCGTCGGTATCGGTTGGCTTGTAACCACCGTATAAAACGCCTGTCCCACCGTGAGGCAGGGTCCGCTCAGACGTAATACCACCGGTCGTTCCACCACCAAAGGTTTTGACTTCATCAATGATGTATTTGTCCACATCGTCACGGGCCGGCAATGACGGGCCAACGCTGTCAATGATCCATGCAAGAGCATCTTTGGCGGATTTCATCCCAAGAATGACCGGATGCGCTTGTGGCCTGGTCGTAGAGTTGTCCCAAGTCGTGAAATCGGTGATCGGAGTGCTACCTGAATATTCGTCAGCATTCATCAATGTTCCATCCAATGTACCGTTGATATTGGCATCCAAGTAATTGCCTTTCCCATAACAAGTAAACGTAGGTGTTCCACGTGTAAAAACAGAAGTTGCCCCATCCCAAGGGCCATTGATGAAATAATTGTTTTCGATGTCAGCCCAAGAATTGGCTTCCGTATCGCCCATGATGTAACAACCGCCGTTTCCCCAGTTGTATACCACATTGTTGATGTATTGATTCAGCCCTTTGACTTTGGGATTACGCGTTTTATTCTCAATATATAGGTTGCGATACAAGGTCACGCCTCCGTCCGTCTGGATCAAGCCGCCACACGAGTGTGTCTGCAATCCTTGGCCGATGATGGAATTCTGAATCGTGATGTTGGTGGGTTCCGTCCCTTTGCTATCCCAGTTGACGGAGAAACATTCGTCCCTGCCCCAAAGCACGGACATATGGTCGAACATCATGTTCGAGCCATTGGCGACGCCGGCAGCATCCTTGGCACTCGTTCCGCCGATTCCCATTCGAATGCGCAAGTATCGTACAATGATGTTGTCTGCTGCCGAAAAGGATACGCGTTCACCATAAACTTGAACACCCATGCCAGGTGCCGTTTGTCCGAGAATCGTCAAATTGTTTTGAAAAACAAGGGGATTGCCAACCGTTACTTTGATAATGCCGGAAACATCAAAAACAATGATTCGGTTGGGCGTACTGATGGCATCTCTAAATGAACCCGTGCCTGAATCGTTCAGGTTGGTCACGTGATAAATGGAACCACCACGTCCTCCTACGGCAAAACGTCCGAAGCCTTCCGCACCTGGAAAAGAAAGTAGGCCAGCAGCCTGAATATTGGTGGCAATGCTCAGTAAGACAAGAACAAACACAATTAAAAGTGATTTTGTTTTCATGGTTTCCGTAAGAGGTTGGTTTCAAAGGCAAAGATAAAACCTTTTCACATCCCTCAGGTGCACCATTCGTCCACTTTGAGTGTGTTAAATGACGTCCAATCAACCTTTTTTGACGAACTTGTTGAGGAGGGGAATCGATTTGAGCGGTAAATCCTTACGTACCACATATGCTCCAAAAAACAGCAGCAGAATGGTGCGATAGACCATTCTAAGCAACATGGAATCAATCGGAACGAACATCCCCGCAAGATAGAGCACGATGCACAGTACGGTATATCGGCCGGCGGATTTCAAATCGTACTTGATGGGGTAATATTTTTGGCCCAACACCCACGAAATGATCATCATCATAAAGAAACAGATAAAGGCTACCCAAGCCGAACCAATATATCCGTATACCGGGACAAAAATGATGTTTCCGGCAATGGTGGCCGCACTCCCGATGAGTGCGATGATGGCGCCCCAGTTGGTTTTGTCCGTCAGTTTGTACCAAAAAGACAAGTTGAAATAGATGCCCTGAAAGATGTAACAACCCAACACGATGGGGACAACGACCAAGCCTACTCGATAGTCGCTTCGTACCAAAAATTGAAGGATATCCAAATAATACATCACTCCCAGGAAAATGAAGACTGAAAAGATGATGTAATACTTCATGGCATCGGCATAAGCTTTGCGGTTGTCCTCGTTCTTCTGTTTGGCAAAGACGAAAGGCTCATAGGCATATCTGAACGCTTGAGTGAACATCATCATAACGATTCCGATGCGGAAGCAAGCTCCATAGATGCCCAATTGTGTCATCGCCTCCTGTTTGTCGGCAAAAAGATACTTGAAGACAATCTTGTCAAACGATTGATTCATGATGCCGGCCATCCCAAGGATCAAGAGCGGCAGAGAGTATTTGAGCATCCGCTTCAGCAAGGGCCAGTCAAAGAGCCATTTGAGCCACATGAAGGGCACAAGAATAATCAGGCCGATAATGGAAGAAAGGAAATTGGCAACAAAGACATACCCTACCCCATAATTCGGAGTAAAGAACCAATCTATCAAACCTGGATGCCAAGCATAAATTTTGGGACACAAGTAAAGGAAAAAGATATTCAATACAATGTTCGCAAAAATCATCACCATTTTAAGGGTCGCAAATGCGATGGGACGTTTCTTATAGCGCAAGAATGCAAACGGAATGGCGCTGAAAGCGTCGATTGCCACGATCACACACATCATCCAAATAAATTCCGGATGTGCGCCATAACCCATGGCAATCGAAATGGGTGAATTGAAAAGCAGGCAAACCGCAATGAAAAATATGGATGTCGTGGCTACGCTGAACAAGGTTGTGGAATATACTTTTTTGGATTCTTCCTCCGATTTGTTGACAAAACGAAAGAAACCCGTTTCCATTCCGTAGGTTAGCAGGATGTACATGACCGCCGTCCAGTTGTATAAGTCCGTGACCATACCGTAGTCCTTTGGAGCGGCAAGCACGTAACTGTAAAAAGGCAACAGACACCAATTCAGGAATTTGCCAAGAATACTACTTACACCATAGATGGCAGTATCTTTAGCCAGACTCTTCATATCAGCCATAGAAATCTAATTTAAAAAAGTTCTTGGGTCGAACCCAATCTGATTTTACCCAAATGTCTCCACGCCAACTCGGTAACCTCCCTGCCTCGTGGTGTTCTTTTCAAAAATCCCTCTTGGATGAGGAAGGGTTCGTAAACCTCCTCGATGGTTCCGGGGTCTTCACCCAAAGCGGTGGCGATAGTAGTCAAACCAACTGGTCCTCCCTGGAATTTATCGATCAAGATGCTCAAAATCTTGTTGTCGACTTGATCCAGACCGTATTTATCTATGTTCAACGCTTCCAATGCAAAACGAGCAATCTCAGGGTCGATTTCTCCGTTGCCCTTTACCTGTGCGAAGTCACGAACTCGTCGCAACAAGGCGTTCGCGATTCTGGGCGTACCACGGCTGCGTCCGGCGATTTCATCCGCTGCATCCTTGCTGCAGGCGACATTCAATAATCGGGCTGAGCGCAAGATGATGTTTCTCAACACTTCAGCCTTATAATATTCCAAATGGCAATTGATTCCGAAACGGGCACGCAACGGTGCCGTGAGCAAACCACTTCTGGTTGTAGCACCTACCATTGTGAAAGGATTGATTTCCAATTGAATAGATCTGGCGGAAGGTCCTTTGTCAATCATGATGTCAATGCGAAAATCCTCCATGGCTGAATACAAATATTCTTCTACGATGGGGCTCAATCGGTGAATTTCGTCGATGAAAAGAACATCGTTTGGTTCGAGTGCCGTCAATACGCCAGCTAAATCGCCTGGTTTGTCGAGGACCGGCCCTGATGTTACCTTGAAGCCGACTCCCAATTCATTTGAAATAATGTTCGAAAGGGTGGTTTTGCCTAATCCGGGAGGGCCGTGCAGCAGAACATGGTCCATGGCTTCTCCTCTCATACGGGCGGCGGAAACAAAGATCTTGAGGTTTTCGACGACTTTTTCCTGACCTTTGAAATCAGAAAATCGAAGAGGGCGCAGCGCTTTGTCTGCCTCTTTGTCCCAGTCGCTTTGTTGTTCCTCGCGAATATCGAAATCCTCCCGCATGTTTCCTTGTTTGAGCGGCAAAGTTACAGAAAGTTTTACAATTAACGACCGACGTATCTTTTTTGTACTTTTGCAAACAAATCCCCCATAACTATGGCATTAAATTACATTTGGGTCGCGTTTTTCTTGATAGCATTCGTGGTTGCATTGTTTCAACTCATCTTCTTCCAGGACTACACCATCTTTGAACGCATCATGACGGCCAGCTTTGATTCGGCAAAAAACGCCGTGATGGTCATTGCACTGCCATTGGCCGGGATAATGACCTTGTGGCTCGGCATCCTGAATATTGGGGAAAAAGCTGGTGCCATCCGTTTTCTTTCCCGGATTGTCGGTCCATTTTTCAGTAAGCTTTTCCCGGAAATACCGAAGAACCATCCGGCGAATGGCCAATTGCTGATGAATTTCTCAGCCACGATGCTGGGGCTGGACAATGCCGCAACGCCCATGGGATTGAAAGCCATGCAAAGTTTGCAGGAACTCAACCCTGAAAAAGAAACGGCCTCCAACGCTCAAATCATGTTCTTGGCGCTGAATACAGCCGGTATGACCATCATACCCATCAACATCATCGCTCAACGAGCCATCATGGGCGCCACCAGTCCAACCGACGTTTTCATCCCCATTTTAATCGCCACCTTTGTGGCTACTCTCTGCGCCATCTTGTTCGTTGGCGTTCGGCAGAAACTCAATTTGCTCAATCGGACCGTTCTTGGATGGATCGGTGGCATCACGCTTACACTGGGCGCTTTAGTATGGTGGTTCTCGACCATGAGTAAAGATGAAATGGCCACTGCTTCGAGTGTGTTGAGCAACGTCACCATTTTCGCCATCATCGTCACGTTCATTTGCGGCGCCCTTTTTAAAAAAGTAAACGTATGGGAAGCCTTTATCGACGGTGCCAAAGGGGGCTTTGAAACTTCCATTAAAATAATTCCCTACCTGGTCGGCATGCTTGTCGGGGTTGCCGTATTCCGCGCCTGCGGGGCGATGGAACTGCTAACAGACGGTATCAAATACTTGATTTCATCGGTCGGATTGAACACTGATTTCGTGGACGCTCTACCCACCGCTTTTATGAAGCCATTGAGTGGAAGTGGTGCTCGTGGCATGATGCTCGATACCATGAAAACGTATGGCGCCGATTCCTTTGTCGGTCATCTTTCGTGTATGTTCCAGGGAGCCGCCGATACAACCTTCTATATTGTTGCCCTCTACTTCGGTTCTGTGGGAATCAAGAAAACACGATACGCCATTTGGGCGGGCTTGTTGGCTGACCTAGCCGGAGCGTTGGCTGCCATCTTCCTGGCTTATGCATTTTTCAAATAACGTGAACCATGATCCGATTTGAAACCGATGACTGCATCATGCCTTCTTTCAATCAGCCTCAAATAGCCGGTTGGATTAACATGGTTGCGGCAAATCATGGGAAAAAAGCCGGTGAAATCAATTATTTGTTTTGTTCGGACGCAAAAATTCTGGAATACAACAAGCTCCATTTGGAACACGATTTCTACACAGACATCATCACTTTTGACTATTCAATAGACAACCAGATTGCAGGTGACATCTTTGTGGGAATCGAAACGGTTTCCAGCAATGCAAGCCAATTAGGGCTGAATTCAGAAATGGAGCTTTTGCGGGTAATCATTCACGGGGTATTGCATCTTTGCGGGTTCAAGGATAAGACTCCAAAAGATGAAGCAATCATGCATGAACAGGAAGATATTGCATTGTCTTATTTATAATATAGTGTTAATATATAGCATACATAGCATATGAAATTTACATACGATGTCATCGTAATCGGCGCAGGCCATGCTGGCTGCGAAGCGGCAGCGGCTGCAGCCAACCTAGGCTCGCGAACCCTGCTCATCACGATGGACATGAACAAAATAGGGCAAATGAGTTGCAACCCCGCCATTGGTGGAATTGCAAAAGGTCAGATTGTTCGTGAGATCGATGCTCTGGGAGGTCAGACTGGAATCATCACCGATAAGACTGCCATTCAATTTCGAATGCTCAACCGATCCAAAGGGCCGGCGATGTGGAGCCCACGCTCCCAAAGCGATCGACAGAAATTCATCATCGCCTGGAAAGAAGTGCTTGAAAATACACCAAATCTATATATTTGGCAAGACACGGTTATTGGATTGGAGATCAATGAAGGTCAGGTTTGCGGGGTGAAAACGGCTATTGGAGCGTTGTTCACCGCAAAATGTGTCGTCATGACAAACGGCACATTCCTGAATGGATTGATCCATATCGGACGAACGCAATACACGGGAGGCCGAATGTCTGAACCCGCCTCTTTTGGCTTAACGGAGCAATTGCGCTCGTTGGGCTTCAAATCGGATCGAATGAAAACAGGGACCCCCGTTCGCATCGACGCCCGTTCCGTTCACTTCAATGAAATGGAGGAACAGATGGGCGAAAATGATTTCCACAAATTTTCATTTTTGGATTTCAAACCAAGGACCTTGAATCAGCGCAATTGTTGGATCTGTTACACCAATACAAAAGTACACGATATTCTACGTAGTGGATTGGATGATTCTCCCCTTTACAACGGGCAAATCAAGAGCATCGGCCCACGTTATTGCCCAAGCATAGAGACTAAGATCTTTACTTTTGCGAATAAAGATCAACACCAACTCTTTTTAGAACCCGAAGGAGAAACATCACAAGAAATGTATTTAAATGGTTTTTCGTCCTCCCTGCCACTAAATGTTCAAATCAATGCATTGAAGGAAATTCCTTGCTTTAGAGATCTTCACATCTATAGGCCAGGATACGCCATTGAATACGACTTTTTTGATCCGACCCAATTGAAGCATAGTTTAGAAACCAAGCTGATAAAAAACCTATTTTTTGCCGGTCAAATCAATGGAACGACAGGATATGAAGAAGCCGCTGGTCAAGGGTTGATTGCTGGCATCAACGCTCATCAGGCTTGCCAAAACGCAGAACCATTTATTCTAAACAGAGATGATGCCTATATTGGCGTATTAATTGACGACTTGGTAACCAAAGGAGTCGATGAGCCTTATCGTATGTTCACCTCAAGAGCTGAACATCGGATATTGCTTCGCCAAGATAACGCAGATACCAGACTCACACCAATGGGGTATCATCTGGGGTTGGCGTCGTCCGAAAGGTATCAGCTGTTTCTTCGGAAAAAGAAAGAAGTTGATGATCTCATCGGCTTTTGTGAGACCTATTCCATCAAGGCAAAATACATTAATGAAGCGCTTCTGGAACTTGAGACAGCCCCACTGAAACAAGGCTTGCGATTAATTGACTTAATTGGGCGGCCTCAATTGGATTTCGAAAAACTAATTCCACACATAACAGCTCTAAAAGAAAAAATCGAAGATATTCCATCAATGCGTGATGAAATCGTAGAATCTGCCGAAATTCACATCAAATACAAAGGATACATCGAACGAGAACATCTAATTGCAGAAAAAATACATCGTTTAGATAACATCCGAATTAGTGACAAGTTTAATTATGAAAGTTTACAATCACTTTCCATTGAGGCAAGGCAAAAACTTAAAAAAATTCAGCCTGAAACCATAGGGCAAGCCAGTCGAATCCCTGGGATTTCACCAAACGACATCAATGTGCTCCTAGTATTGCTGGGAAGATAACCATATGTTCCACGTGGAACAGCCTTTTTTAAGCCTCAATTTTTGCCAACAATGCTTGAAAAGGCCTAATACAACGGCAATTAAGGCAAAACTTTATAATGACTAACGAATGAAGAGTCACTTCCCTATACGAGAAAATGTTCAGGAAATCCTAAAAAGAATTCCAGAAAATCCTGGCGTATATCAATATTACGATGAAACCGGGACTATCATCTATGTTGGAAAAGCAAAAAATTTAAAGAAGCGAGTTTTATCATATTTCTCAAAAGACCATTCAGACTCACCAAAAACACGCATTTTAGTTCGCAAAATTTATGATTTAAAGATTATAGTTGTTGAAACGGAGGAAGATGCTTTATTGTTGGAAAACAATTTAATCAAGCAGTATCGTCCAAGATACAATGTCATGCTCAAGGATGATAAAACCTATCCAAGTATTTGCATTAAAAAAGAGCCATTCCCCCGGGTGTTTCAAACTAGAAACATCATTCATGACGGGTCCGAATACTTTGGGCCATACAGTTCAGTACCTATGGTTCGGGCGCTTTTACAAGTAATAAAAAAGGTCTATCCCATACGAAATTGCAAATTGCCCATGCTTGAACAGCATATTAAAGCAGGAAAATACAAAGTATGTTTGGAATATCAAATCAAAAAGTGCAAAGGGCCCTGTGAAGGATACCAGTCACTGAATGATTATATGGAAAACATTCACGAAATCCGAGAAATCCTAAAAGGGAACATCCATCAAATAAGCAAACATTTGATGAATGAAATGAAAGCGCTAGCTGGAGAACTAAAGTTTGAAGAGGCTCACCTAATCAAAGAAAAATACGAGTTGATCGAACAATATAGAAGCAAATCGGCAATTGTCAACTCAGGATTGCATAACATCGAGGTCTATTCTTTTGATGAAACGGATCAATCTGCCATCATTAATTACCTGTATTTGGTAAATGGATGCATTGTGCGGGGTATGACCATTGAATATAAAAAAAGGCTCGAAGAAGAAAAGGAGGAATTGCTCAGCACGGCTATTTTTGAAATCAGACAGCGTTATTCCAGTCCAGCCAAAGAGATAATTGTCCCTTTTCATCCTGAATTGGAATTGGAAGGGATAACCTTCACCATTCCACAACGAGGTGATCGAAAGAAAATATTGGATCTTTCACTCCAAAATGTCAAACAATATAAATTGGATTTGCTAAAGCAACAAGAAAAATTAAATCCAGAACAACGTACAACCAGAATTCTAAGTACCGTTAAAAAGGACCTTAATTTACTAGAATTACCCCTACACATCGAATGTTTTGACAACTCAAACACACAGGGAAGTTTTCCAGTTTCTTCGTGTGTAGTCTTTAAAAATGCGAAGCCATCGAAAAAAGACTATCGTCATTTCAATATCAAATCGGTTGTTGGGCCAGATGATTTCGCTTCCATGGAGGAAGTCTTGACTCGGAGGTATAGCCGATTATTGGAAGAAGGGCAAAACCTACCTCAATTGGTTATCGTCGATGGTGGAAAAGGGCAGCTTTCATCGGCAGTAACTGCACTAAAAGAGGTAGGTATTTTCGACAAGTTGCAAGTGATCGGTATTGCTAAAAACTTGGAGGAGTTATTCTTTCCAAATGATTCGGTACCTATTTACTTGGATAAAAACTCCGAAACCCTTCGATTAATTCAACAACTTCGTGATGAAGCGCATCGATTTGGCATCACGCATCATCGGAACCGCAGAAGTAAAAACCAAACGGCATCGGAATTGGATGAGATTCCTGGTATAGGCGGGGCAACAAAAACACTTTTGCTCAAGGAATTCAAGAGTGTTAAACGGATTCGGGAAGCAAATCTTGAAAGTCTTCAAAAAGTGGTTGGCACGTCCAAGGCTGAGAAAATATCGCTATTTTTACACTCTAAAAAATCAGAATGAGAGCGGTTATCCAACGTGTATCCAATGCTGAGGTTTCAATTCAGGGTGTGATAAAAGGCTCTATCAAGGAGGGACTTATGATATTGATTGGAATTGAAGAAGCTGATAATCAAGAAGATATTGATTGGATAAGCAGCAAGATCATTCAGTTACGAATTTTTGGTGATGAATCTGGACTGATGAACAAATCTTTACTTGACATAAATGGTAACATATTATTAATCAGTCAATTCACTTTATTTGGACAAACTAGGAAAGGGAATAGACCTTCGTTTATAAAGGCTGCGCGACCGGAAACGGCCATTCCAATCTATGAAATGCTACAGGTTATTCTGAGTGAAAAGCTAGGCAAAAGGATAGAAACTGGCACATTTGGAGCCAATATGAAAGTCTCGTTGACAAATGACGGGCCAGTAACCTTGTTTCTGGATACTAAAAACAAAGAATGAAGCAATGACACTATCGGAAGCACAACAAAGGGTTGATGAATGGATCAAGACCTATGGAGTCCGCTATTTTAGCGAACTAACAAATATGGCGATTTTAACGGAAGAAACCGGGGAAGTTGCCAGACTGATCGCCAGAAAATACGGTGACCAATCTTTCAAAAATGACGAGTCCACCAACAATTTGGGTGATGAATTGGCCGATGTACTATGGGTGTTGATTTGTTTGGCCAATCAGACTGGCATTGATTTGACGGAAGCTTTTGAAAACAATTTGAGAAAAAAAACATTGCGAGATACGAACAGGCATTTGAACAATCCAAAATTAAAGTGATATGGATAAGATTACAAGCGTTTTAAAAGAATACACCACCTTCAACGAGGTGGAAGTGCAAAAAAACATCGAAGATTTATTACTGAAGAGAAAAACGGCGAATCATACCAAAAAAGTCTATGAAACCATACTGAGTTGCATTGATTTAACAAGTCTGAATACCACGGACACAGAGGAAGGCATAGCCACTATGGTTCAGAAAGTAAATAATTTTGGCGAAAAATATCCGGAATTGCCGAATGTTGCAGCAATTTGCGTGTATCCATCCATGGTAAAAACAGTCCGTGATTGTTTGACAGAAGGAGTAGAAATTGCATCCGTTGCAGCTGGATTTCCGCATTCACAGACATTTATCGAAATAAAGGTTGCAGAGACGGCATTGGCCATACTCGATGGTGCCAGTGAAATTGATGTGGTGCTTTCCGTAGGAAAATTGTTGGAAAAGAAATACGAGGAAATCGTTGAAGAACTACAGGAAATCAAAGCCGCCTGCAAGGATGCCCATTTGAAGGTCATTCTGGAGTCGGGAGCCTTGAAAATGGAGGATTTGAGAGTAGCTTCCATCCTATCGATGGAATCAGGGGCAAACTTCATCAAAACATCCACGGGAAAGCAACAACCGGCAGCCACGCTCACAGCCGCTTACGTCATGTGCAAGCTCATCAGGGAGTACTTTGACAAAACGGGCAGGAAAGTGGGTTTTAAAGCCGCTGGAGGCATTGCAACTACCGAAGAGGCATTGGATTACTATTGCATCGTCGAAGACGTCTTAGGCGAAGAATGGCTGCAAAAGGAATTGTTTCGTTTTGGAGCCAGTCGTCTTGCAAACAACATCTTGACTGAACTCTTTGAAAAACCTACTTCGGAATTCTGAAACGAACTCCAATATTGAAAAAGGTTGCCCTATCAAGGCAACCTTTTTATTTGGTTCGATTCATTGCGTAGTCCAGACACAAAATCAACGAATCGTGAAAAGGGGACGCTGGGTATTGCGCCAAATTCTCTTTGGCCATTTCACCAAAGTCCATCATTCGCTTCTCCGCGTATTGAATACCGCCGGCATTACGTACAAAAAGACTCATTTTTATTAAATTCTGTGCGGTGAAATCGCGGTTTCGTATCATATTTAAGAAAGGTCGACGATCTTCTTTGGGGGAATGTTCCAATGCAAAAATCAAGGGTAAAGTCATTTTCCCTTCCCTAAGGTCATTTCCGGTTGGTTTGCCGATGCTTCCCGATTCAAAATAATCGAAAATGTCATCCTTGATTTGAAACACCATGCCTAAATTCTCGCCAAACAAGCGGAGGTTCGATTCCTGTTCCGACGTGGCATCTACCGAGATGGCTCCCGCTTGCGTACAAAAGGCGAAGGTTTTGGCTGTCTTTTTACGGATGACATCCAGGTATGCGGACTCATCAATTAGAAGTTTACGCTCATTGGAGACCTGAAGCAATTCACCGTCGGATAAGTCGCAACCCAATTGGGAAAGCATCGTTGTAACACGTCTCGTCTTCATCTTAGCCGTAATGAATGCAGACTTGGAAAGGTAATAATCACCGACCAAAATGGCGATTCGGTTGTTCCACAGGGCGTTGACAGAGAATTTGGAGCGCCTTTCGTATGTTTGGTCCACCACATCGTCGTGCATCAAACTGGCAGTATGTAGCAATTCGAGTGAGACCGCCGCCGTGATGGTATCGTCATTGACCGTACCGAACATGCCTCCGGCCAACAACGTCAAAATTGGTCGCAATTCTTTTCCCTTCGTCGTTCGGACATATGCCAGGATGGTCTTAAGCAGCGCATTTTCCGTATGGATTGCATCATCGAACGCTAGTTCGTAACGTAAGAAATCTGCATCAACCGGTTTTCGGATTTTTTCAATCATAAGGAATGTATAGGGTTACAAAAATAATAAAAAAATGCCGCTTGCTCATTTTTTAGTACTTTTACAAAAACAAACAGCTGCTTGACATGGATTCCTCCAAAACGCTATTCCTGCTCGATGCTTATGCATTGATTTACAGGGCATACTATGCATTTATAAATAACCCGAGAATGAATTCCAAAGGCCAAAATACCTCGGCCATCTTTGGATTTCTCAATACGCTCGAAGATTTGCTACGCCGCGAGAACCCGAGTCACATCGCAGTAGGTTTCGACCCTCCTGGTCCGACGTTCCGTCACGAAGCCTTTGAAAAGTACAAGGCTCAACGTCCAAAAACACCGGAGGTAATCAGTTGGTCTGTTCCATGGATTAAGAAAATCATCGAAGCATTCCACATCCCCATCATTGAAATTCAAGGTTTTGAGGCGGATGATGTCATTGGTACCATGTCGGTTATTGCAGAAAAAGAAGGGTATACGGTGTTTATGATGACTCCGGATAAGGATTACGGGCAATTGGTGACCAATCAAGTTTTCATGTACAAGCCAAAATACGGATCCAGCGAATTCGAAATCATGGGTCCGAAAGAGGTCATCGAAAAATACGGATTATCGACTCCAAGCCAAATGATCGATTACTTGGGCTTGGTTGGCGATACATCGGACAACATTCCAGGTTGTCCGGGTGTCGGAGACGTTTCAGCCCGAAAATTACTCGCTGAATTCGGCAGTATTGAAAATTTGTTGAACAACACCGACAAGCTCAAGGGCGCCTTGAAAGAAAAAATTGAGAATAACAAAGACCAAATTGAATTCTCCCGTTTTTTGGCGACCATTAAAATTGACGTGCCACTCGAATTCAATGAGGCACATTTGCATCGCGATCCAATTGATGAAAATGCACTTCGGCAAATTTATGAAGAATTGGAATTTCGGACGCATTTGAACAAATTACAAAATGGACGAATGGCGATGGCCGAAAAAAAACCTGAGCAAGCAGAAGTTTTAAAAACGACCGGAAAAAAACAAGCCACCCCTCCAGTGGGTCAATTCTCGCTTTGGGATGAACCAGCGCCGAACCATGAAAAAAATTCCGATTCCAACTCCGCTGAGAATTCTACAAATGCGGACGAAATCCCGGATGAAATCGAATTTTCAAACCTCAAGGGCTTGAACGATGTGCCTCACTCCTACTATTTGCTTGATTCAGAGGCAAAAATAACTGCTTTTTTGGCTGAAATCCATACTCAGGATTTTTTCGCTTTTGACACGGAAACGACCGGTTTGGATGCCATCGAAGCAGAATTAGTCGGAATGTCGTTTTCATGGAAAAAAAACGAGGCATATTATCTACCGGTTCCCTCCGGTGAGGAAGGATTCAAAAAAGTGCAACCCCTAAAGGCAATTTTAGAAAATCGAGGGATTTTGAAAATTGGTCAAAACATCAAATACGACATGGTCGTTTTGAAAAAGTACAATATCGATGTACAGGGACCCTATTTCGATACGATGGTAGCACATTACTTGCTTCAGCCGGAACAACGGCACAATATGGATTTGCTCGCCGAAATATTTCTGGGCTACCGAACCATTCACATCGAAGAACTCATCGGACCAAAAGGGAAGAATCAAAAAAACATGCGGGACCTCGCTCCTGCCGATGTTTACGAATATGCAGCCGAAGACGCCGACATTACCTTGCAACTGAAATACGTCTTGGAAAAAGAGATTCAAGGCAAGGGTCTCGACTTTCTATGTTACGATGTGGAAATGCCATTGGTAAAGGTCCTCACCGATATGGAAACAAACGGAATAGCGATTGACAGGGCTGCTTTGAAGGAATCATCGCTCATCATGAACACCGATTTGCAAAAAATAGAGACTGAAATCCAAAAACTGGCGGGTATACCTTTCAATGTCAACTCGCCCAAGCAAATTGGCGAGGTGCTCTTTGACACACTAGCCATCGGCGGTAAGGCAAAGAAGACAAAAACAGGGCAGTATTCGACCTCCGAAGATGTTTTGGAAGGATTGCGTGGAAAGCACCCCATCATTGATAAAATACTGGAACAAAGGGGTTTGAAAAAACTGTTGAGCACCTACATCGATGCGTTGCCCGAATTGATCAATCCAAGGACCGGAAAAATTCATACCTCCTTCAATCAAGCAGTTACGGCAACCGGAAGGTTGAGTTCCAGCAATCCGAACATGCAAAACATTCCGGTTAGGGATGCGCAGGGCCGTGAAATACGCAAGGCGTTCTCTGCGGAGCCGGGCACATTCTTTCTTTCGGCTGACTATTCGCAAATTGAACTTCGGCTGATGGCGCACTTGAGTCAAGATCCTTCCATGATTCAAGCTTTCCGTGATGGACTGGATATTCATGCGGCAACAGCTGCGAAGATATATAAAATCTCTTTGGATGAGGTCACTTCGGATATGCGTCGAAAAGCCAAATCAGCCAACTTCGGAATCATTTACGGCATCTCTGTTTTTGGACTGGCTGAACGCATGGGTGTTCCCCGTACGGAAGCCAAGGAACTGATAGACGGGTATTTCAACACCTATCCCCAGGTGAAGGCCTATATGGACAACGCCATCGAAAAAGCGAAGGAAAACGGTTGGGTGGAAACACTGTACCATCGGAAACGGTATTTGCAGGACATTCACTCTCAGAACGCCAACGTTCGAGGGTATGCGGAACGGAACGCCATCAACGCCCCCATTCAGGGAACCGCCGCAGACATCATCAAGATTGCCATGGTCAAGATTGCACAAGCGCTTGAAAAACAGGGGCTAAAGGCAACCATGATTCTTCAGGTACACGATGAACTGAACTTCATCGTTCCCGAAAACGAACTGGAAACGGTGAAAACATTGGTAACCTTTGAGATGGAAAATGCTGTCAAACTGGATGTTCCGTTGAAGGCGGATGTGGGAGTCGGGAAAAATTGGCTCGAGGCACATTCGTAGAATTGGCTCTTTTTTTGTACTTTTGCGGCCCGTAAGCACTTTAACCCAGCACAAACATGGCATTACAATGCGGCATCGTCGGCCTGCCAAACGTCGGCAAATCAACCCTGTTCAACTGTCTTTCGAACGCTAAGGCTCAAGCGGCAAACTTTCCCTTTTGCACGATTGAACCCAATGTCGGCGTGATTACCGTTCCCGATGAACGGCTGAACAAGTTGGCTGAACTGATCCATCCGCACCGCATCGTACCCACGACAGTGGAAATTGTGGACATCGCCGGTTTGGTGAAGGGTGCCAGCAAAGGCGAAGGCCTTGGAAACAAGTTCCTAGCCAACATCCGCGAGACGGATGCCATTTTGCACGTGCTCCGTTGCTTCGACGATGAAAACGTAACCCATGTGGACGGCAGCGTCAACCCGGTACGAGATAAGGAAATTATTGACTACGAATTGCAGATCAAGGATTTGGAAACCATTGACAGTCGCATTCAGAAGGTACAGAAACAAGCGCAAACTGGTGGCGACAAGCAAGCCAAGCAGGTATATGAAGTGCTGGTCAAGTTCAAGGAAGCGCTGGAGCAAGGAAAGTCCACCCGTTCCGTTCAATTCGATACCAAGGACGATGAAAAGATTGCGCGTGACTTATTCCTACTGACCAACAAGCCTGTGATGTACATTTGCAACGTGGATGAGGCATCTGCTGTCAACGGAAACAAATACGTGGAGATGGTTCGCCAGGCGGTCAAGGGTGAGAATGCCGAGATCTTGGTGGTCGCAGCCAAAATCGAATCGGAAATTGCTGAATTCGATACGTATGAGGAACGCGAAATGTTCTTGAATGAAATCGGCTTGCATGAATCAGGCGTTTCACGTTTGATCAAATCGGCCTATAAGTTATTGAATTTGAGCACCTACCTGACAGCTGGCGTACAGGAAGTCCGTGCCTGGACCTTCCACACCGGCAGCAAGGCACCGGTTTGTGCAGGCGTGATCCATACAGATTTCGAAAAAGGATTCATCCGCGCAGAAGTCATCAAATACGAGGATTTCATCAAATTTACTTCGGAAGCTGCTGTGAAGGAAGCTGGCAAGATGAGCGTGGAAGGCAAGGAATACATCGTTCAGGACGGTGACATCATGCACTTCCGTTTCAACGTCTAAAAATTATTTGCCTTTGAGAATTCGCTTGATGTCGCTGAGTTTGTTCAGGGCTTCCAGTGGTGTCAAATTGTTCACGTCCACCTTGATGATTTCATCACGGATCTGCGATAAGATCGGGTCGTCGAGTTGGAAAAAACTCAGCTGCATCCCTCCTCTTTCGTTGGCAATTTCTTGAGTTGGTTTATGAATGCTGCCCTTGCGGTTTTCGGTTTCCATCCGACTTAAAATCTGACTGGCCCGTTTGAGAATGCTTTGCGGCATACCAGCCATCTTGGCCACATGAATCCCAAAGCTGTGTTCGGTTCCGCCCCGCTCCATCTTGCGCAGGAAGATAACTTTTCCGTCCGCTTCCCTTACGGTGACATGGTAATTACGAATGCGTGAAAAAGTCTTCTCCATTTCGTTCAACTCATGGTAATGCGTGGCAAACAGGGTCTTAGCTTTGAACTTGGGATGTTCGTGGATGTATTCCACAATGGCCCAAGCAATGGAAATACCGTCGTAGGTGGAGGTTCCCCTACCCAGTTCGTCAAATAAGATCAAGCTGTTTTGGGAGATGTTGTTCAAGATGTCGGCTGCCTCATTCATCTCGATCATGAAGGTGGATTCTCCGGAGGAAATGTTGTCCGAGGCCCCTACCCTGGTGAAAATCTTGTCGACCAAGCCGATGTGTGCGGCGTCTGCCGGAACATATGAGCCAGTCTGGGCCATTAGAACAATCAGGGCGGTTTGTCTCAAAAAGGCGGATTTACCGGCCATGTTCGGACCGGTGATGATGTGAATCTGTTCCGAATTGCTGTCCATGCGAACGCTGTTTGGAATGTAGGGCTCGTCCGAGGAGAGTTGCTTTTCGATGACTGGATGACGACCATTGATTATTTCAAGGCGGTCGCTTATTTCTACCTCGGGTCGCTGGTATTTGTTTTGAACAGCCACCAAGGCGAAAGAAATCAGACAGTCCAGCTGGGCGATTTGTGAGGCATTTCGTTGTATTTCGGCCATATACTTGGACAGCTCTGTTGTCAATGCAGTAAAAATCATCAGTTCCAGTGCTTGGATTTTTTCTTCGGCACCAAGGATTTTTTCTTCGTAAACTTTGAGTTCCTGTGTGATGTAGCGTTCGGCGTTCACCAGGGTTTGCTTACGTATCCATTCAGCCGGAACCTTCTCTTTCTGGGAATTACGCACTTCGATGTAATAACCGAAAACGCTGTTGAAACTGATGCGCAAACTTGCAATTCCAGTTTGGTTGGCTTCACGTTCTTGGATGGCCAATAGAAAATCCTTGCCGGATGTAGATAAGGCACGCAGCTCATCCAAGTCGGCATTGACTCCGTCACGGACCACTTCACCGCGGTTCAATGCGATAGGCGGAGTGTCCACAATTTCACGATGGATGCGTTCGCGAATACTATTACATGGGTTCATTATTTCCACCATTCGCAACAAGGCTTGATAACCTGAATCTTCCAAATTGGAAGCATCCTCTTGAACGGCACTACGAATTTCATCGACAGCCTGAAGTGAGGTTTTAAGGTAAACCAATTCGCGTGGAGAAACCCTTCCGACCGAAATTTTTGAAACGATGCGTTCCAGATCTCCAATGAGACTGAGTTTTCCAGAAATAAATTCCCGAAGTTCGGGGTTCTTGAAAAAGTATTCGACAATGTCTTGGCGTTCTACGATTGGTGCCTTCTCTTTGAGTGGAAACAACAACCAGCGTCGAAGCAGGCGGCCTCCCATGGCACTTTTTGTCTGATCGATAATGCTGAGCAAGCTCTTTCCACCTTCGTTGATGGTGTCGCACAATTCCAAACTACGAATGGTGTATCGGTCCAATCGCACGAAACGATCTTCTTCCACCCTTGCAATAGATTGGATATGACTGAGTTGATTGTGCTCGGTCAAATCCATGTAATAGAGGATGGCTCCAGAAGCAATGATGCCCGAGGGTATGTTCTGAATACCGAAACCTTTCAAACTTTTGGTTTGGAATTGTTTCAACAGCCGATTCATGGCGGAATCTTCGTTGTAAATCCAATCGTCCAACTCAAATCGGGCTGAAGTGAAATTGAAGTGTTGTCTGTAAAGGTCTTTTTTACCCCGTTCATAAAGAACTTCTTTGGGTAAAAATGTGTTCAACAACTTGTTAACATAATCGAACGTACCTTCGGCCGCTAAAAATTCTCCGGTTGAAATATCAAGGAATGCTACGCCAGCATGGGATTTTTCAATGTGCAGGCTGGCTAAAAAGTTGTTTTCCTTTTGATCGAGGATGTTTTCGTTGGTGGAAACGCCTGGTGTAACGAGTTCAGTTATACCTCGTTTAACTAATTTCTTGGTTTGTTTGGGGTCTTCCAATTGGTCGCAGATGGCCACTCTTCGACCGGCTCGTACCAATTTGGGTAGAAAGTTGTCCAACGCATGATGCGGGAAACCGCACATTTCAATGGGTCCTCCGGCACCATTCGATTTTCGGGTCATCGCAATACCCAATATTTCAACGACTTCGACGGCATCTTGTCCGTATGCTTCGTAAAAATCGCCTACTCTGAACATGAGTACAGCATCGGGATGCTTGCTTTTCATCTCGAAATACTGTTTGATCAACGGGGTGTTTTCGGCTATAATTTTCAACGTTTGTCCGTTTTTGGGTAGACAAATATAGGAAAAAGGATGTTGATAAGTTGTCAACAGCGGTGGATAAGTAGGAAAAAATGGTTTGATTTTGTGAACAACTTTAGCCCCCTACTCTTTTTGTAGAAAAATGTAAACGATATAAACAGTGCTATCAACAATTTTGAAAAAAAAAAAGAATGAACATCAACATTTATGAATAAATATCGAAAGGAGTGAATCTTATTTGGTATCAGATTATTACAAGAATTAGAGTTGTTGATAACCTGTTTACAAAGTATACGAACTATTCACAACCTGTTTATTGGAAAAAAATTTAGAAAAACAATCAACACTTTCAACAGTCTATTATACTATCTTTTCTTTTTAAACTCTAAAAACTAAAGAATAATAAGAGACTGTTGTTTGAAACCCGATTCAATGCTTTCCTAAAATTTTAAAAAAGGACCAAAGAACAATTCCGGATGCTACAGATACATTCAAGGAATGTTTGGTTCCATGTTGGGGAATTTCCAAACAGGTATCACAAATATCCACCACGGACTGTTGGACACCTTTGACTTCATTGCCCAAAACAATGGCATATTTATTCAATGGATTTAATGAAAGATCGTTTAAAGATACGCTTCCATGAGCCTGTTCGATTGCAAAGACATAATAGGCTTGTTTCTGAAGTTCCTGTACGGCTTCCAACGTATTTTCAACATAGGTCCAATCAACAGTATCTTCAGCACCCAAGGCTGTTTTGTGGAGTTCGGGATGCGGAGGCGGACATGAAACACCGCAAAGGATTATTTTTTCAATTAAAAAGGCATCGGCTGTACGAAAAACAGAACCTATGTTGTGCAAACTACGGATATTGTCCAGAACGACCGTCAATGGAATTTTAGCTGAATTTTTGAATTCATCCTTAGTTAAACGATTCATTTCCAATATACTGAGTTTTTTCATTCAATTAAGTTTTAGTCCTCTAAAATAGGAATAAAATGCCTAATTTTGTGCTGTAAAGTTTGTATATATGGAAAAGTCAACCCTTATTTCAGAAATAAACCGTCTTAAAAAGGAGAAGAATGCAGTCATCATGGCGCATTACTATCAAAATGACGACCTTCAGGATATAGCCGATTTTATAGGAGACAGTTTGGCTTTGGCTCAACAGGCTGCCAAAACGGATGCGGATATTTTGGTGGTCTGCGGCGTTCATTTCATGGGTGAAACCGCTAAAATATTATCACCAGGCAAGAAAGTTTTGATACCCGATTTGGAAGCCGGTTGTTCATTGGCAGACAGCTGTCCTGCAGATATGTTTGCGGAATTTGTTAGTCAGCATCCTGAACACAAGGTTATTACTTATGTAAATACATCTGCTGCCGTCAAAGCGCATACGGATATAGTGGTTACTTCGACCAATGCAGTGGCCATTGTGCAAAGCTTTCCTGCAAATGAAAAATTGATTTTCGGACCGGATCGGAATTTGGGCAACTACATCAATAGCCTTACCGGAAGGGAGATGTTGCTATGGGACGGCGCCTGCCACGTGCATGAACAGTTTTCCATCGAAAAATTGGTTCAGCTAAAAAAAGAACACCCTAAAGCTCCGATTTTGGCCCATCCGGAATGTAAGCAGGTTTTATTGACATTGGCCGATTTTATTGGGTCGACGGCTGCTTTGCTGAAGCATGTCCAACAATCGGCTGCCGATGAATTCATTGTTGCGACCGAATCGGGCATCTTGCATGAAATGATTCGGACGTGTCCAACCAAGACGTTTATCCCAGCACCGCCCAATGACAGCACTTGTGCATGCAACGAATGTTCGTTCATGAAACTCAATACGTTGAAAAAGTTGTACTTGTGCTTGCTCAACGAATCACCAAGCATCGAAATTCCAGAGGTAATCCGTTTGAAAGCGGAACGGCCCATTCGAAAAATGCTGGAACTATCCAATAAATTGGGTCTTTAGTCGTTTAGTATCCATGCACAGAATCGTATTTGCCACCAATAACGCTCATAAGATGGGCGAGGTTTCAGCCATTTTGAATACAAACTTCCAGCTTATCAGTTTGAAGGAAATTGGTTGTTTTGACGATATTCCCGAAACACAGGAGACCATCGAGGGAAATGCCGTTCAGAAAGCCAGGTATGTTTGGGATAAATACGGGATGGATTGCATAGCCGATGATACCGGATTGGAAGTGGAAGCGTTGAATGGTGCTCCTGGTGTGTTTTCTGCCCGTTATGCCGGTGACGAATGCATTGCTGAAAACAATATTCAAAAGTTGTTGAAGGAACTTCAGGGAGTTGAAAATAGGAAAGCTCGATTTAAAACGGTGGCTGCGTTGATTTTGGATGGTCAGGTGCATTTGTTCGAAGGAATCATCAACGGTCGGATTTTGACCGAAAAAAGGGGAGCCGATGGGTTCGGATATGATCCTGTTTTCATTCCCGACCAATGTTCCGAAAGTTTCGCAGAAATGTCTGCCGAGCAAAAAAATACCATCAGCCACCGGGCAGTGGCCTTTCAGGCTTTTGCTGAATTCATGAACCGATGAACAGAACCCTTAAAGTTTGGTCTGCTGTATTTTTGCTTTCGGTTTCGGCGTATGCCGGTCCGGCAATAGGGGAGTGGCGTACTCATTTTTCGTACAAGACGACGGATCAGGTTGTATTTGCCGACGATAAAGTCTATGTCGAAGCAAGTGGTAAGTTGTTTTCCTACCGAATTTCGGATGGAGTGACACAAACTTTTACCACCTTGGATGGTTTGAACGGCCATACGGTTGCGTTTTTAGGTTGGTGTTCCGACAAAAAAACGCTGGTGATTGTTTATTCCGATGGAAATGTCGATTTTCTAACAGCCAAGGGAATTATCAACTTACCGGATTTTAAAAACAAGTCACTTACTGGAGATAAAACCATATATGGGTTGCGAGTCATTGGAAATGAGGCGTTTTTAACTACTGGAGTGGGATTGATTGTTTTGGATATTGCAAAACGAGAATATGCTGAAAACTATTATTTGGGTTTTTCTTCGGTCTATACAAAATGTGTTGATGCCACCGTTTGGTCGGACTCCATCATGGTCGCTACGGCAAACGGACTCTATCAAGGCCGTAAATCAGACAATTTGCAAGATGTATCGTTTTGGAAAACAGCGTCTTTTATTTTGGGAACGAAGGCTCTCAAAGTGGTTCGGTTCGGCAGTCAATTCTTTGCGTTGGGTCAAAATGGCATTCTTTACAAAGGGATGCCTGGAAATTGGCAGGTTTTTCTTAACGATGGAGGCATGTCGGATGTTTCCGTTCAGGATGATTGTCTATTGGTTTGCTCTGGTACAACGACCTACTTGTTTGACGAAAATTTAAATAGAACGCCGGTTGAATCCATCATGGATCGTTCCGCGGCACTGGATGCAGCCAACCAAAAACTATATGTGGCTTCTGGAGCCTCTGGTCTGACGGTGATGAAGAAAGTAAACGCTTCTTATGTAATGGAAACGGATTCCATCATTCCAGATGGTCCTACCCAGAATACTGCCTGGAGCGCTTTCTTTCATGACGGAGTCTACTATGCCACGGCTGGGGCGCGCTGGGGCAACCGATACTTTTATGAGGGAGACCTGTTGGTCTTTGAAGATGACGTATGGCATGGATTGAACGACCGTCAGAAAATGACTGAATCCATTGGTTATCAGCCGATGGATTTCATGAACATGGCTGTGGATCCTGCAGACAAATCCCATTTTTACATAACTACTTGGGGTGATGGCCTGCTGGAATACAGGAACAACACGTTTTACAAGCAGCACGGACCAGGGAACAGCGCTTTGCGGAGCATCATTCCAGGAAGGTATTGCAGGGTGGATGGTGCCACCTTTGATGAGGAGGGCAACCTTTGGGTGCTCAATTCAAAATATTATCCTGCTGGACCGACAGCAACTCGATTGTTGCCCGATTCTGCCCTTTGTATCCTAAAACCAGATGGGACTTGGGTTCAGCCTTTTTATCCGGAAATGAAAACAGCTCCAACTTGGAATTCCATCTTATTGACCTCACATGGCCAAGCTTGGATGAATGCTGTGCGCGAACGATACGGGATTTTTGTGCTGGACAACAATGGGACATTAGCTGATACATCGGACGACCAGAGGCGGGCATTCGATAATTTTACCGATCAGGATGGCAATTTATTGACTCCATTCACCATTTGCTGCATGGTAGAAGATAAAAACGGAACCGTATGGATTGGCACGAACCTAGGTCCCATCCTTGCAACGGGCGTGTCCCGCATATTCGACAACGACTATACCTTCACCCGTGTCAAGATACCTCGAAACGATGGAACAAACAATGCGGATTTTTTGCTGAACGACATCCGAATCAATTGCATGGCCGTGGATGGAGCCAATCGTAAATGGTTGGGTACGGAGGGTAATGGTATTTATCTGCTTTCTTCGGATGGCTTGGAGACTGTTCATCATTTTACAACACAAAATAGTCCGCTTCCTTCGGACTATATTTGGTCCATTGCCATCAATCCAGAAACGGGGGAAGTGTTCATGGGAACCGACGCCGGTTTGGTTTCATACCGCAGTGATGCAACAGAGAGTTCAGTAGGTTACAGCAGCATCCATGTGTTCCCAAATCCGGTTCGACCGGAGTACAATGGTGTGATTACAGTGACAGGTTTGATGGAAAAAACTCAAGTTCGCATTACTGATTTGAATGGTAATGCCCTAGTGAGCGGAACATCGCTCGGTGGTCAGTTCTCTTGGAACGGCTATTTGAAGAATGGCAAGAGGGCGGCAAGCGGTGTCTATCTGGTGTTCGTTGCATCCGAAGACGGAACCGAATCCCAAGCTTGCAAGTTCATGATTGTCCGTTGAGAGCAGCTAGAAGCTCGCAAATCGTTTTTTTGTAAACCGGGTGTATTAGTTCCGGAGCGATTTCAGCCAATGGAGACAAAACAAAATCCCGAAGGTGCAGCAATGGATGTGGAAGTGTCAATGTTGGTGACTGCAACACCAAATCATCGTAAAACAAGATGTCGAGGTCGATGAGCCTGTCCTTGTACTCGCCTGAAGCCTTTTCGGGGCGCCCCATGGTCTTTTCAATGGCTTTGAGGCAAAGGAGGCACTCCGTAGGATTGAGCGCCGTGTCGGCGGCCACGCAGGCGTTTAAAAAAGGATTGTCTGACTTAAAGCCCCAAGGTTCGGAAACAAAAAAAACAGAACGGGCCACCAAGGGTCCGATCTGTTCTTTTATTTGTTCAATGGCCTGAAGGAGATTTGCATCCTTGTCGCCCAGGTTGGAACCCAGTCCAAGGTAAATGCGGGCCATGTTAAATGATCAACATGGCGTCACCATATACTCCGAAGCGGTATTTTTCCTGAATGGCCAGTTCGTAGGCTTCCATGATGAGTTCGTATCCGCCGAAGGAAGCCACCATCATCAATAGGGTGGACAATGGGGTGTGGAAGTTGGAAACCATGGAATTGGCCACGCTGAATTCGTAGGGTGGGAAAATGAACTTGTTGGTCCAGCCGTCGAAGCTTTTTAGGTGCCCCATGGCTCCGACTGAGCTTTCGCAAGCGCGCATCACTGTTGTTCCGATGGCGCAAATTCTTCTGCCTTCATCTCTTGCCTTATTTACCGTACGGACAGCTTCTTCGGAAATGAACATTTGTTCGGAGTCCATCTTGTGTTTGGTCAAGTCTTCCACATCAATTTCGCGGAAATTGCCCAAACCGGCGTGGAGGGTCACGTATGCAAAGTTGATACCCTTGATTTCCAACCGTTTCAGTAATTCACGACTGAAATGCAAGCCTGCGCTTGGTGCGACCACGGCGCCTTCATTGCGGGCGAATATGGTTTGGAAGCGAGACTCATCCTCGGCTTCCACTGGGCGTTTGATGCTTCGGGGCAGTGGGGTTTCGCCCAATGCGAAGAGGGCCTTCTTGAATTCCTCATGGGTGCCGTCGTACAAGAAACGAAGCGTACGTCCGCGAGAGGTTGTGTTATCAATGACTTCGGCCACCAAAGAATCGTCTTCGCCAAAATACAACTTGTTGCCGATGCGGATTTTACGGGCTGGATCGACCAGGACATCCCATAGGCGCAGATCTTGATTCAACTCGCGAAGCAGGAATACTTCGATCTGTGCACCTGTTTTTTCCTTGTTTCCGTACAATCGTGCCGGAAATACGCGTGTGTCGTTGAAAATGAACACATCGTGGTTGTCGAAATAACCGGGCAATTCCTTGAACTGTTTGTGTTCAATGGTTTTGGTGGCACGGTCTACGACCATCAAGCGCGATTCATCCCGGTTGTAGGACGGATACTGAGCGATCAGTTCTTCCGGGAGTTTGAATTTGAATTTGGAAAGCTTCATTTTTTATTTAGTCTAAAAAATTATTGTTCATCCAGTGCTTCTTTGGTAAAATCGTCGATGTTAAGACAATTTTCAAGCCTGATTTCGCCGATACGTGTGCGACAAAGGGCGGTCAGGTGCGCACCGCAGTTCATTGCCTCGCCCATGTCACGAGCCAATGCCCGAATGTAGGTGCCCTTGCTGCAGACTACCCGAATTTTCACCATTGGTAGCTTACATTCCAGCAACTCGATCTCGTCGATGACCAGCACTTTGGGTTTCAGGACGACTTCCTGCCCTTTTCTGGCCATGTCGTACGCTCGTTTTCCATCCACCTTGCAGGCAGAGAAGGAGGGAGGTACCTGTTCGATACGTCCAACAAACGTTGCTACTGTTTCTTCAACCATTTTTTCGGTTACATGGCTGAAATCGAACCGATTGTCTATCTCTTTTTCCAGATCGAAGGAAGGCGTGGTGGCACCCAGTTCAAGCGTGGCGATGTACTCCTTGGTTTGGTACTGGAATTCTTCGATGCGCTTGGTGGCCTTGCCGGTACAGATGATCATGACGCCAGTTGCCAGTGGATCCAGGGTTCCTGCATGTCCAACCTTCAGTTTCTTGATACCCAGATGGCGGCAAATGGTATTGCGCACTTTAGCCACCAGCGTGAAGGAAGTCCAAGTCAGGGGTTTGTTGAAATACAGAATTTCTCCTTCAATAAAATCCATTCTGTAGGTTTACGCGTCCTTGCTCTTTTTAAGAATGCCGAAAAGGACAAAAATAAAACCAAACAATGCCACACCCGGTGCCAGGATGATTCTCCTGAAACTGAAGATGTCGGGATTAAAGGCGGTTTTTGTCGAAGGGGCACCCATCATCAGCAGAAAACCGATGACCACAATGGCTACGCCAATGCCGATCAGTAGCAGGTTTTGTTTTCCAAGCGCAAAATTCTTGTTCATTTTATTTCAAAAATAAAGGGTTTCTAAACGTAATAAAGGTCACTGACGTTCATTTTTAAATAACGGGTCACTGCCAACCAGGTAGCGCTGATGATGATGATGAGGCCGAACAGCAGCAACGAAACGAAAACAACGGCCATTGTGCCGAAATCCAGCAATTGAAGGCTACCGTTTAGTCGTTGCTCCACATAAAACATCAAGCCAGTCAAGATGGTCGTGGCAACAAATGCGGAAATGATGCCGGTCCAGAGATTTTCGATGAGGAAGGGCTTTCGGATGAAATTATTGCTGGCACCGACCAATTGCATGGTGCGGATGAGGAATCGTTTGGAATAGATCATCAGCCGCACGGTGTTGCGAATCAGTGAAAAAGAGATGATGGTGAGGAAAAAGGCCAGGACCAGCAAGATAAAGCTGATGCGGCTGACGTTTTCGTTGACCAGGTGAATCAAATCTTTGCGGTATAGTACATCTTCCACACCTTTGTCTTTCCTCAGGCTGGCTTCAATGACCTTGATGCTGTCGGTGTTGGCATAATCGGCTTTCAGGAAGATTTCGAAGGATGCAAGCAGGGGGTTGGAGCCCAACAGGTCTTCCGGATTTTCACCGAGGTTATCTTTCAAGTCTTTTAGGGCACGCTCCTTATCGATGTATTCGACCGATTTGACCCAAGGAGAAGCCTGGAGGCGTTGTTGAAACATTTTAGCGTCTGGTAGGCGCATTTCGTCATCCACAATAACGGAAAGGGTGATGTTTTCCTTGACGTGTTTTGAAAGTCGGTTGGCTATAAGTCCCAGAAAAAGCATGATTCCAGTCAAGAGCAACACCAAGCTGATGCTGACGATGGAATTGAACCTTGCATTGAAAACCCTAGTAGCGTTAATTGTCTTTTGTTTGTTCATGAGCGCAGTATCCCCAAAATTGGCGCAAAAGTGCGAAAAATATCCCAAATATACGATGGAATCATACGTTTTTTATCATTTATTTCAAATCAATTCACCTAAAAGTGTAGCGGAGGTGGCGCTGGTTACTTTTATGGTACGGAATTGACCGATGTGGGCGTCTTCTTTCGGAAAGACAACGACCTTGTTTTGCTCGGTGCGACCGAACAATTTTTCACGGGACCGCTTTGAAAAACCTTCCACCAACACTTCGAATGTCTTGCCGACGTCCTTTTGGTTGCTGATGCCGGAGAGCTCGTTCTGAAGGGCAATGAGTTCGTTCAAACGTTGGATTTTCACTGCTTCCGAAACGGTGTCCGGTAGTTTTTCGGCGGCAAAGGTGCCTGGGCGTTCGGAATATTTGAAGAGAAAGGCGGCATCGTAGCCGACTTCGCGCATGAGGGAAAGCGTCAACTCATGGTCTTCGGGGGTTTCCGAATGGAAGCCGCAAAAGACGTCGGTGGAGATACCGCATTCGGGAATGATGCGTCTGATGGCTGCGATGCGTTCCAAATACCATTCGCGATCGTACCTGCGGTTCATCAATTTGAGAATGCGGGAGCTGCCGGACTGAACGGGCAGGTGGATGCTGTTGCAGATGTTTTTATGGGTGGCGATGGTTTCCAGAATGTCGTCGGTCATGTCCTTAGGGTGGGAAGTGGCGAAGCGGATGCGCATGCCGGGCTGGGCTTGGGCGACCAAGGCCATCAATCCGGCAAAGTTGAGCTTGCTGCCGTCGGCATTTTCGTAGGAATAGGAGTTGACGTTTTGGCCCAATAGAGTGACTTCCTTGTAGCCTTTTTCCCAAAGGTCGTTGAGTTCCTTCAAGATGGTTTCGGCTTCCCGGCTGCGTTCGCGACCTCTGGTGTAGGGAACGATGCAGTAAGTGCAGAAGTTGTTGCAGCCGCGCATGATGGAGATGAAGCCACTGATGCGGCCCATGCCCAAGCGGGTGGGGATGACATCCTTATAAGTTTCGGTCGTGGAAAGATTGATGTTGATGGCTTTTTCTCCCTGTTGAACGGCACCGATGAGGTTGGGCAGGTCCATGTAGGCGTCGGGGCCGACCACCAGATCCACGTGATGGTCGCGGATGAGCTCGTCTTTAACGCGTTCAGCCATGCAGCCGAGCACGCCGACGACGGGTTTAATGCCTTTTTTCTTGAGGGATTGAAAGTACTGGAGGCGGGAGACGATTTTTTGTTCGGCGTTGTCGCGGATGGAACAGGTGTTCATGAGCACCAGATCCGCTTCGGCCAAGGTTTCAGTCACTTCAAAGCCGTCCATGCCAAGGATGGAGGCGACGACTTCGCTGTCGGCCACGTTCATTTGGCAGCCGTATGTTTCTATAAAAACTTTTTGATTCATGTGGATGTAGTTAAACGGAATAGAGGGCGAATTTGGCCATTACCCGGTCCGTGTAGGTCTTGGAGACGGGGATGTCCGGAATGTTTTCTTCGTCCATGGCCAGGTAGATGCCATCCTTTTCCTTACGCAACACCTTGACTTTGTCGAAGTTGACCACATACGAGCGGTGGCAACGGATCATGGGGGTGTTGGCCAGACTTTCGTCGAGATTCTTCAGCGAGTTTCGGAGCATGAAGTGGGTGATTTTCCCTTTGTTCAGAAAATGTATCTTGACGTAATTGTCGGCGGATTCGAGGTAAAGCAACTTATCGGATTGAACAGAAAGCTTGAGTTCCCCTTTTTCGTCGAGGAAACTGAGCATGCCTTTTTTGGTGGGGACGGGGATTTCTTCGTGGTCGATTTGCTCGAGGCGTTTCTTTTTATCGGTCCAGGAAAAATAGAGCCATAATATGGTGTAGGGCAGCAGGAGCACTAGGCTGGTGTTGAGCGCCGAGACTTTCATGAGTTCGTCAAAGGGCTTCAAGTCGTGCAGGGCCAGCTTCTCAAACAAGGCAAAGAAGGAGGCCATCGCCAAGATTTCAGCCAATACCCAAAGACCGTATTGAGTGAGTGACAGGGCTTTTTTCTTGCTGTAATAGTACATGATGATACGGCTGATGACCACAACCAAGACGCCTGTGAGGGTGATGAGGCTGGAATACAGAAAAAAGATGGAAGGCGTGACATCGAACGATTCAAAAAAACCAAAGGGGTGGTATAGGTTGATGAAGCCGAGCGCGAACACCGCCGTGAAGAGTATCAAACGGACGATGTTGGTCTTTTCTGTCAGATAATCAGGAGTTTTCTGAGCCATGGGTTCGTTGATGACGCTAGTGAAATTGAGTATGCAAAAGTAGCTGATTTATTCAGTTAAAGCAATATAGCATTTGATTTTTAGTATTAGTTCACCCCGCTGCACGTAATTTCACCCCGAATGGCGTCAAACGCCCCCTGCTCAGTGTGCAAAAGCCCTTTGATTTGGTGAAACGCTTGGGGCTCTTCAACTTTGCAGCATCTAAAACATGCATACGATGTCAAAATCCATAAAAATAAACGTTCTCGATTTCGTTCAACGCCAAAAAGAGATGCTGCGGCTCTTTGGAATGGGCAAGAATGTGGCGCTTAAAAAGTCGGGCGTAGCTGTTCGGTTTTTTCCGTTCGAGTCTTCCTATAATTTCCAGTTGGCCACCCAGGTTTCCAAACATTCCTTGCAGGACGGGTCCATTGTGGAAAATAACCGTTTCGACTATCCGGTCTTTTTCCCCAAGGGCTGGAAGAAAACTCGGAATGTCATCGTGTTGCTCCATGGATTGAACGAGCGGAACTGGGACAAATACTTATGTTGGGCTGAATACTTGGCCGAGCATACCAAAAAGGCGGTCATTTTGTTTCCCATCGCTTACCATATGAACCGTTCGCCGGGGTTGTGGAGTGATCCGAGGAGCATGTCGTTGTTGGTACGCAAACGGCAGGCCGATTTGGGCCCCGACCGTTCCCTTTGCTTTGCGAATGTGGCGTTGAGCGAGCGGCTTTCGGAAGATCCGGTGCGTTTTTATACCTCCGGTCGTCAAACTATTGATGATTTGCGCATGCTGGCTTCTTCCTTAAAAAAAGGGACGCATCCCACGTTCAAGAAGGGGACGACGGTGGACTTTTTTGCCTATTCCATCGGTGCTTTTCTGGCTGAAATCACGCTTATGGCCAATCAGGATGGTTTGTTCGACCAGTCCAAGCTGTTTGTGTTTTGCGGCGGATCCATCTTCAAGTCGATGTTCGGGGAGTCTCGGTGCATCATGGACAAACCGGCTTATGACAGGCTGTTGAGTTTCTACATGAAGGAATGGATGGAGCAGGAGCAGGCTGCGATTGCCACTCATCGGGCAACGGCAGACGAAGCCAGATTGGCTTTCGACACCATGATTGCGCCTGAAGTGGACAGGGACAAAAGGGAAGGGTTTTTTAGGAATCTGGGGAACCGGATCAGCGGCATTTCACTTCGTAAGGACAAGGTCATGCCCTATGAGGGTGTGGAGGCTTGCATGGGAATCTCCAACGCCTTGCAGAAATTCGAACTGCTTGATTTCCCGTTTGAATATTCGCATGAATCGCCCTTTCCGATGAACTCGAGCATTGAGCCTGCATTGCTGAATGACTCGTTCAATCAGGTGTTTTCAAAAGCAGCTCAGTTTCTGGCTTCTTAATGATATATATTTGTGATTGACGGGAGTTTGTGCTATTTTTGAAAAAAATCCCGGGTCATGGATCACAACAATTATTTTTTCTACATCGTTGTCATAGCTTCGGTGGTTGGCTCCATCGTAAAGGCACTCAAAAAGAAGCCGGATGAAACACAAGCCGAACCCAAGCGGAATATAGGTGGCGACATCTTGAAAAAGCTTTTGGAAGAAATGGGCGAGAAAGACGACTACATCCCAAGAAACCCAGTTCCCGCACCAGTTGCGAAGCCAGTGCAAAAACAACCCATGGCACCCCCTTCTGCCAAAAAGGCTTATGTCGCTTTTGATCGTTCCAAAAATGCTGAAATGGGTTATGAGGTGCCAGAGGTGAAAGAACACCATTCCACAGTCCCTACAGCCTCAAAAAATCAAAGATTTGAGCCTGTTGAAGAGTATGTGGATCCGTTTATGGCTTCCATAGACCTTTCCTCGACAGATGAATTGAAAAAAGCCATCATTTACAGCGAGATTTTTAGGACTAAATTTTAAAGAATTTCCTACCTTTGCGTCGACTTTAAAACCCCCTTGACGTATGTCCTTAAAATTCATTTCTGCCGAAGAAGCGGCCACCTTCGTTCATAACAACGATCGTGTTGGATTTAGTGGTTTCACCCCTGCAGGCGCCCCTAAGATCATCCCAAAAGCAATTGCCCAAAAGGCCATCAAAGAACATGAGGCAGGCCGTCCGTTCAAGATCGGCATGTTTACCGGTGCTTCCACCGGCGACTCCCTTGACGGGGAGCTTTCCAGAGCCAATGCCATCCTTTTCCGTACCCCTTACCAGTCGAATGCGGACATGCGCAAGAGCATGAACAGCGGCGGAGTACCCTATTTTGACATGCACTTGTCCATCCTGGCGCAAGAAATGCGTTATGGTTTCTTCGGAAAACTGGATGTGGCCATCATCGAAGTATGCGATGTGACGGAAGACGGTGAACTCGTATTGACCTCCGGTGTCGGCATTTCGCCTACGATTGCCCATTTGGCAGATCGCATCATTTTGGAATTGAACACGAAACACCCCAAATTCATCAAGGGGCTCCACGATATTTATGAGCCGCTTGATCCGCCTTTGCGCAGGGTCATTCCTGTCTTTGCTCCGATGGATCGCATTGGTAGTCCGGTTTTAAAAGTGGACCCGGCCAAGATTGTCGGAATTGTCCAAACGTTCGAAAACGACCAGGTAGGCGGATTCACGCCGGCGGATGCGGTGACGGACGCGGTTGGTGCCAATGTAGCCAACTTTTTGGTGAAGGAAATGAAGGAAGGGCGTATTCCCGCATCTTTTCTGCCCATTCAATCCGGTGTAGGCAACATCGCCAATGCTGTGCTTGGAGCACTCGGTTCCAATCCGGGCATTCCTCCTTTCCAGATGTATACGGAAGTGGTTCAGGATGCGGTCATCGATTTGATGCGTTCGGGTGATGTGATCTCAGTCAGCGGTTGCTCCCTGACCATTTCTCCCGCTCAATTGGAAGGTATTTATAAGGATTGGGATTTCTTTAAGGATAAGATTGTACTTCGTCCGCAGGAAATATCGAACAGCCCCGAGGTTTCAAGACGTTTGGGCTTGATTACCATCAATACAGCGCTTGAAGCCGATATCTTCGGAAACATCAACTCCACGCACGTGATGGGTTCCAAGATGATGAATGGTATCGGTGGCTCGGGTGACTTTACTCGCAACGCCTATCTGTCCATCTTTACTTGTCCGTCTGTGGCAAAGGGTGGCAAGATCAGCGCCATTGTTCCGATGGCTTCGCACATCGACCAAAACGAACATTCCGTCAAGGTGCTCATCACCGAACAGGGTGTGGCCGACTTGCGTGGCAAATCACCGGTTCAGCGCGCCAAGGCCATCATCGAGAATTGTGTGCATCCGGATTACAAGCAAATGCTTTGGGATTATGTGAAGAGAAACAAAGATTCACATACGCCGCATACGTTGAGCATCGCGCACAACATGCACCTCGAGTTTCTCAAGTCGGGGGACATGCGCAACACCAAATGGGATTGATTTAGCCTATGGATATTTTGATGATTTTGAAGGCGATCCTTATCGCCGTAGTGGAGGGAATTACGGAGTTCCTGCCTATTTCGAGCACGGGTCATATGATCTTGGTGGACGAGTTTTTGAAACTCTCTCAGAACAAGACTTTCACAACGGCCTTTGAAGTCATCATTCAACTGGGCGCCATTGTTTCGGTCGTTGTTTATTTCTGGAAAGACCTTTGGCCTTTTGCAGGCACGCCCGAACGACAAAAAGCAACCTGGACGCTTTGGATGAAAGTCATCGTCGCTGTTCTGCCGGCCATTGTGCTGGGGCTGCTGTTCGACGATACCATCAAAGCCTATCTGTTCAGTCCCAAGGTCGTGGCCATCACGTTGTTGGTCTATGGGATTGCGCTGATTGTTCTGGAGCGATTCAATGCCAAGAAGGCTGCTTTCAAGATTAATTCGGTTTCAGCCATTCCATTTGGTCTGGCCATTGCCATCGGATGTTTCCAGTGTTTGGCGATGATACCTGGAACATCGCGTTCAGCCGCTACGATTATTGGAGCCATGTTGCTGGGCCTTTCCAGGGGTGCCGCTGCTGAATTTTCCTTCTTCCTGGCCATTCCGACCATGGCAGGTGCCACAGTGTTGACCATTCTCAAGAACGGCATGGCTTTTTCATCGTTCGAATGGTTGGTCATCGGAATTGGTTTCGTGGTTGCCTTCGTGGTTGCCTACGCCGTCATCAAGTTTTTAATGGACTTCATACGAAAGCATGATTTCAGTGTGTTCGGATATTACCGTATCGTGCTTGGAATTATCGTACTGATTGTCTTGTGGAATCAATAAACAGGCGTATGACCCTAAATAAATTGAAAAAAGCAGCGAACCTTTTGTGTTGGCTGCTTTTTTTTGTATCATTGTCCCCCCGTTTTACCACTTACCATTGAATAAAGACTATGAACAGCTATTTTTTGATAGGATATATGGGCTCAGGCAAGACCACGTACGGCAAGCTGATGGCCAAAGAATTGAAATTGTCTTTTGTCGATTTGGACGCTTTCATTGAACAAAAATTCATGAAGTCCATCAGCAAGTTGTTTGAGGAGTTGGGCGAGGACGGTTTTAGGAAATTGGAGCGTGAAACACTGCACGAAGTGGCCCAGTTTGAAAATGCATTGATTTCGACCGGTGGCGGAACGCCCTGCTTTTTCGACAACATGGAATATATGAACGCACATGGGGAAACCATCTATTTGCGAACTTCGGTCCGTGAATTACGTGACCGTTTGAAGATGTCGCGTACCAAACGTCCACTGATTGCAGGCAAGGACGACAAGGAATTGGAGTTCTACATTGCCAAGTCGCTGGAAGAACGGGAAGGCTTTTACCTGAAATGTAAATACATCATGGATACGGACGACTTGAATCCCAACAACATCAAGTCGAGTTTCATGGAATTGCTGGAAATCTAAACATAAAAAATCGGAGTTTTTTATCCTAAAGCCTCGGAGGGAAACCTTTGGGGCTTTTTAATCGAAACACATGAAAACAATCAACGTACTGCTTTTATTTTTTGTTATTTCAACGGTAGCCTTCGCTCAAAACTTTGAAAGCTGGGCTCAAACTCCACCCATGGGTTGGAACAGTTGGGATTGCTATGGTCCTACTGTTGTGGAAAGCGAAGTGAAGGCCAACGCCGATTATATGGCTGCTCACTTGAAAGCTTCCGGTTGGGAATATATCGTCATCGATATCCGTTGGTATATTGAAAACGACAAGGCGCATGGTTACAATGAAAAAGATGCTGTTTTCGTAATGGATGAATACGGCCGTTTGTTACCCAGTCCCGTACGATTCCCTTCGGCGGCCAATGGTGCCGGATTCAAGCCGATTGGCGATTACATTCACAGCAAGGGCCTAAAATTCGGAATACACATCATGCGTGGAATTCCGAAAGAAGCAGTAAGGAAGAATACGACTGTTTTGGGCACTCAGGTGAAGGCTTCAGACATTTACAATACCGATCGTTTGTGCAACTGGTTGGGGGACATGTACACCGTCGATTACCAAAAACTGGGTGCGCAGGAATATTACAATTCCCTGTTTGAGTTGTATGCTTCCTGGGGTCTGGATTTTGTGAAGGTGGACGACCTTTCATTCCCCTATCATAAGGAAGAAATCGAGATGATCCGAAAGGCCATTGACAAAACTGGACGTCCGATCGTATTGAGCACCTCGCCTGGTGAAACGCCCCTTACAGACGCCACCCATGTGATGAAAAATGCCAACATGTGGCGGACGGTTGGCGACTTCTGGGATAGTTGGACACCTTTGAAAGAGCATTTTGAGGTCTGCAACCGTTGGTCGCCATACATTGGGAACGGTCATTTTCCGGATGCAGACATGCTGCCCATGGGTCGAATCGGAATCAGGGCTGAAAACGGGGATGACCGTATGACGCATTTTACCAAAGAGGAGCAATACACCATGATGACGTTGTTTTCCATTTTCCGCTCGCCGCTGATGTATGGTGGCGACTTGCCTAGCATGGATCCTTTCACTTTGTCGCTTCTGACGAATAAGGAGGTGCTGGATGTCAGTAGGTTCAGTTGCAACAACAGGCAGTTGTTCAGGAATAAGGATTTGGTCGGTTGGATTGCGGACGATACCAAATCGGGGGATAAATTTTTGGCATTGTTCGATGCGCAGGATCAAGGAGCGATTATTGAAGACAAGGCCGTTTCAAAAAGTGGGGTCTTGTCCTTCAAATCGGGTGTGAAAACAGGGACGGTTTCAGCCGATATAACGAATGCGAAGAAGTTGTATCTGTATGTGTCCGATGCAGGTGACGGAAATAATTGGGACCATGCCGATTGGGTAGAACCGAAACTGACCGGTCCCAATGGGGATTTGAACCTCACTGATTTGAAATGGGTGAAAGCTCGTGCCGGTTGGAGTACCGTTTCGCTGAACAAGTCGGTTGGCAAGAATGCCTTGAACCTCGACGGTCAGGAATTTGGGAATGGAATAGGTACGCATTCCAATTCAATGATTGAATATACGTTGCCCGAAGGATATACTCGATTTGTCTCGAAGGTTGGTATCGACAATGAAAGTAAGGAACATCCGGAAGGGGCTTCGGTCCAATTCCTTGTGTTTACACAGGATCCGGCTGGTGAAATGCCAGCGGATTCAGTTCGGATTTCGGTTCTTGCCGAACAACTCGGATTGAAGGGCTCCATGACCGTACGGAATTTGTGGTCAGGACAGAACCTTGGGGTTTTCAAGACGGAATTTGCCCCTTTCATCAAGCGTCATGGTGCTGGGCTTTACCGAATCAGTGGAATGAAAAAGTAATCATTGCCCCCAATTTCCTCGATCCAGGGTTCGGTATTGAATGGCTTCCGCCACATGCCTGGATTCGACATGGGGGCTGACGTCCAAGTCGGCGATGGTGCGGGCAACCTTTAATATCCGGTCGTAGGCCCTGGCTGAAAGATTGAGTTTCTCCATCGCCGATTTCAAAAGTTTTCTGCCAGAATCGTCCAGTTGGGCGAATTGATGGATTTCTTTTGTCCGCATACCCGAATTGCAAGTGGTCGGGGTGGAGTCACCGAAACGTTTCTCTTGAATATCACGAGCTCGAATAACGCGCTCCCGGATGTCGTGGCTCCTTTCGGAAGGCCTTGAATCGCTGAGTTTTTCGTAGGAGACGGGAAGAATTTCAACGTGCAAGTCGATGCGGTCGAGCAGAGGGCCTGAGATGCGTGCCATATACCGTTGAATTTGCCCGGGGGTGCAGACGCATGCTTTTTCAGGATGGTTGTAATAACCACATGGGCATGGGTTCATCGATGCCACCAGCATGAAACCTGCCGGATAGTCGATGGCATAGCTTACCCTCGATATGTGGATGCTGCGTTCCTCCAGCGGCTGACGGAGTACCTCCAACACACTTCGCTGAAATTCAGGGAGTTCGTCCAGAAATAGTACGCCGTTGTGAGCCAACGAAATTTCGCCGGGCTGTGGTTTGCTTCCACCCCCAACGAGGGCTACCGAACTGATGCTGTGGTGTGGAGAACGAAAGGGTCGATGATGGAGCAGCCCGAATCCAACCTGAGTTTTGCCAGCAACCGAATGGATTTTGGTGGTCTCGAGTGCTTCTTGTCGGCTCATGGGTGGCAAGATGCCTGGAATGCAGTGGGCGATCATCGTTTTACCTGCTCCTGGGGGTCCGACCAAAAGCAGATTGTGGCCGCCTGCACAAGCGACCTCAACTGCTCTTTTCACATGATCCTGACCTTTCACATCCGAAAAATCTTCGGCATGCATGGCATATTCGGAAGGTTGAGGCAGCATGTTCGGTAAAGAAGGTTTAAAGGCGGTTGCATCTTTGAGCAAGGCAACCAATTCGAGAATGTTTTCCACCCCATAAACGTCGATGCCTTCGACCACCGACGCTTCCTGTGCATTGGCTGCCGGCAGGATAAGGCGTTTGATACCCGATTCCTTGGTCAACATGGCTACCGACAAGACTCCGCGGATGGGCTGAAGGCGACCGTCCAATGACAATTCACCGATGAAGAGGCTGTTTTCGACTGACGGAACGGGGATGTAGTCGCCTGCGGCCATGATGCCGACCAGCAGGGGGAGATCGTAGGAGGTACCTTCCTTGCGCAAGTCGGCTGGAGCCATGTTGATGACTATTTGTTTGCGCGGCAGATCCATGCCGTTCACCTGCAAGGCTGAAACGATGCGTTCATGGCTTTCCCGAACGGCGTTGTCGGGTAGACCTACCAACGAAAAGCGGATGCCTCTGGAAAGGTGGACCTCAATTTGGACGGGTTTGGCATGGATGCCTTGGATGGCGGCACTGGAAACTTTGACGAGCATAATCGGTTGTATTGGGAGACTTCAAAGTTATAAAAATATTAATAAAATACAAATTAATAAATTTTTTGCCACTCTGATTCTTGTGTGCCAGGAGGCAATTTTTGGCCGGATTATTTTAAAGTGCAAAAGGATGCGCTGAAGAAGTTTTTATTTTTTTTAAATAAGTTCGGAAAAAATTTGGAAATCGTTCAAACTGAACCCCATATTTGTGATATCAAAATAATATCATTTTAGAAAACTAAATCCCTGCAATGAAAATGAAAACAACTGAAGTCGTTTTTGAAGGAACCAAACTCAAAGGAATCCCCGTATTGATTCTCAACATTCTTTTTCTCATTGGAATTTGTGTTTTGTTCGGCTGGTGTGTGTCTACTTACGACGAACAAAGCGGTCTCAAAGTCGTATTGCTGATTATCGACACGATCTTTTTCCTGTTGAACTCGCTTTTTTGGGGTGGCTTCATGCAAATTGAGCCCAATGAAGCCAGGGTGATGATTTTCTTCGGAAAGTATGAAGGCACGGTAAAAGAAAACGGATATTTTTGGGTGAATCCGTTTTTCACGAAGAAAAAAATGACGCTTCGTGCTCGTAATCTGGATGCAGAACCCATCAAGGTCAATGACAAAACCGGGAATCCCATTCTGATTGGATTGGTTTTGGTTTGGAGGGTGAGCGATACTTACAAGGCCGCCTTCAACATTGACAGTTCTTCGGAAGCGCCCATTGTGAAGTCGCAAAATGGAACGGTTATCGACAATTTGGGGGAGCGCATGAAATCGTACGAAAAGTTTGTCAAAGTTCAAAGTGACGCTGCCCTTCGCAGCGTAGCCGGATTGTATGCGTACGACCAAACGGGCACGGCCGAAGCGAATGATTTGACGCTGCGTTCAGCCGGGGACGAAGTGACGGACATTTTGGAGATTCAATTGAACGAACGCCTTTCCATTGCCGGGATTGAAGTGATTGAAGCGCGCATCAACTATTTGGCTTACGCACCTGAAATTGCTGCTGTCATGTTGCGTCGCCAGCAGGCTGACGCCATTATTTCAGCCCGTTCCAAAATTGTGGACGGTGCCGTAGGAATGGTGAAAATGGCGCTGGACAAACTGGCTGAAGAGAAGATTCTGGAATTGGACGAAGAGAAGAAAGTCGCCATGGTGAGCAATTTGTTGGTCGTCCTTTGCAGCGAAGAAGCTACTCAGCCCGTCATCAACACAGGAACGTTGAACCATTGAACCCGTGGGCAAGGAAACGAAAAACTTTGTTTTGCGACTCGATGCCGAGATGATGGAGGCAATTGAGAAATGGGCGGCGGATGAATTTCGTAGCACGAACGGACAACTGCAATATATTCTGGACCAAGCCCTGAAAAAGGCTGGACGTTCACCCAAGAAAAAAAACGTTTGAATGAAATGAAAAGGATGGAGGTCAGCGGCTATTGAGCGGACCTCTTTTTACATGATTAAAAGAAATCGAAACTGGTTGGCACAAAATTCAAAGGAATCTTTTATCTTTGGTTCACCTTCAAATCACCGAAAAACCGAAAGAATTATGAGATTCCCCTCCAGATCGGCGAATCTGATTGTACATGGATTTGCATTGGCCCATGCTGCACTTGCCGCCCTGATCATTCATCAGGGAGCCGATCCCGGTATCTTTCTGACCATACTGACCATCGCAATGATCGTGATACTTGCCAGAATCAACGAATATCCGCTCGATGTGACGGCTGCTTTGACGTTGATCTGTTGTTTGGGAGGATTCTTCATGGGTACGAAGGGAGCCGATTTGTTCACTGACTACCTGGGAGCTTCCGAAACGATGGCGCAGATCTACACCACAGCCTTGGTCACGGAAATCATCGGCTGGATTACATATTTCATTGTCAGACGCACCCAGAAGAAATAGTAGGATGAAATTCCTGAGCAAGACCAGCAAGTGGCGCGAAATTCTGATATTGGCCATGGCCGTATTGGTGTTCCGCATATTATATGTGGATTTGCTCAATTATCTGCAGACCGATTACCAATACGATGTCTTTGACCTGATCTTCCAGATTTTCAAGAACATACCTGTCGTATTGTTCCTTTTCATCGCCGGGTTCCTTTCTGTCCATTACATCAACAAATTCATTTCATGGGGCGAGAATCCAGCGCGTAGAGTGCTATTTTTCGTCCTCTCGTTCGTGGCTATTTCCATGGTCGTTACGCTGATGCTTTGTTTGCCCAAACTAAAGACCTACACTTGGGGGGAACTCTTTGCCAGCAGGCAATTGGAAGCCGTTTTCCTGGTGGCAGCCATGCTTAACATCCTGGTGATGGGTGCCACGGATGTCATCCTATATTATAGGAAATCCCACCGAAAAGCGCTCGATGCCGAAATCACCAAAAAGAACAAGGTCAAATACCAATACGATCAGCTGAAACGACAATTGAATCCGCACTTTCTGTTCAACAGTCTTAATGTACTTGATTATCTGGTTCATACGGACCCAGACCGGGCAAGCGACTTCATCGGAAAGCTGGCGGGGGTATATCGATATCTGTTGAGCAAGGAAAGCGAACCAGTAGTGACATTGGAGGAAGAGCGGGCTTTTGTAAACATGTATGTGGATTTGCTCAAGGAACGATTTCCGGAAGGGTTGGAAGTGCAGATGGAGCTGGACGAGCAATATTTGAAAACCTATGTGATTCCGTGCAGCATCCAGTTGTTGGTGGAGAATGCCACAAAGCACAATGTCATCAGTAAGGAAAATCCTCTTAAAATCCGAATTCGGGTCAAGGATCGGTTCCTAAGAGTGGAAAACAATCTTTATCCGCGTACGCAGGATGCTGAATCCAGCAAGTTGGGGCTGAAGAACATCGAAGGCCAATATCAGGCTTTGTTCGGAAAATCCATCCAGGTGACCAAAACCGACGAACTTTTTTCCGTAAGTTTGCCCATCATCGATAAAAGCGCTGTCTGAACACCATGAAAGTACTGATTGTAGAAGATGAAATTCCTGCCCAGATGCAGTTGGAACGATTGTTGAAAGCTCATTTTCCGGATACGGAAATCATGGCGGTATTGACTTCAGTCGAAAAGGCAACCGATTGGCTGGCGGTACATACCCCGGAATTGATTTTTATGGATGTCGAACTGTCCGATGGCCAGTGTTTTGAAATTTTCAAGCGGGTGGATGTCAAGGCGCCTGTCATCATTACGACGGCATATGACCAATTTGCCATCAAAGCGTTCAAGGTGAACAGCGTCGATTATCTGCTCAAACCCATCGAGAACACCGAATTTGTAAAAGCAGTCGAAAAATCGTCCCGCATGAACAAATCGAATCAAACGGATTTGAAGGCTTTGGAAGAATTATTGCTGAAATCGACCCCCAAAGAATTCAAGAAACGGTTCATCACCAAACAGAACGATCAGATCATCGTTCTACAGGTGGAGGAAATTGCGTATTTCTACGCGGAGGATAAGGCAACCTTCATTGTCAGTCGGGCCGGTAAGCGTTATTTTTCGGAATACTCCTTGGATAATTTGGAGGATCAAGTGGATCCGAAGATTTTTTTTCGCCTCTCAAGGGGGTGTATCGCAAATATTCAAGCAGTCAAATCGGTTTCGAAACATTTTAACAGCCGGTTGAAAATTAAACTGGAGCCATCCTTTACGGAGGATATTTTAGTGAGCAGAATTCGGGTGCCAGAATTCTTGAATTGGTTGGAGGGGAATTAGTGTATAATTGACATTTTATCACTTTTTTGGGGCTTTTTTGCATTTTATTGAGTCATTTGGAGGTATTATTGTTCATTTCATCCCCTCAATTCTTCATTTCGTCATTTTTTTAATACTATTTAAGCATTCCTGTTTGATATTTGCGGTTCAGATACCTTGAACTGAATACCGAATGCCGAATTTTAAATCGTTGCTGACATTTGTATTGTTTTTGTCATTGATGGGCGCCTCCGCTCAGATCGATGCAGCAAATGCGAAAGTGAACCTTTCGTACGACGAGCTCCATTATTCCACAAAAAATACTGTTTTTACGTTATGGGCGCCGACGGCTGTTCAGGTTCGTGTGAATCTTTACGCCGATGGTTTTCAAGGTACTGCTTTCAAGGTTTTGAATCTCAAGCAAAACGGTTCGTTCTGGACCGTCAAGGTCGAAGGTGATCTGTCCGGCAAATTCTTTACGTTTCAAATCAAACATCGGGGTTCATGGTTGAATGAAACCCCTGGTATTCAATGCAAGGCGACGGGTGTGAACGGCAAGCGTGCCGCCATTCTCGATCTGAAAAAGACGGACCCTAAAGGTTGGGCAGAAGACGTCAGACCAGTTTTAAAAAATTTCACGGACATTGTTTTGTATGAACTGCATCTTCGGGATTTTTCCGTAGGTGCGCTTTCAGGTATGAAAAGCAAGGGCAAATACCTGGCGTTAACCGAAAGTCGGACTTCTGCCGAAGGCTTGGCAACTGGAATTGACCATTTGAAGGAACTTGGGGTGACGCATGTGCACCTTTTGCCTGCCTTTGATTTTGGCTGCATCGACGAAACCAAACTTACGGAGAAGAAGTACAATTGGGGCTACGACCCTCAGAATTACAATGTGCCTGAAGGTTCTTATTCGACCGACCCGTATGCACCCGAAACTCGTATCCGTGAATTCAAGCAGATGGTGCTGGGCCTGCATCAAAAAGGTTTGCGTGTCATCATGGATGTGGTATACAATCATACGTATCGTTTGGCCGGGTCGAATTTTGAATTGACCGCCCCAGGTTATTTCTACCGCTACAATGCGGATGGAACGCCTTCCAACGCTTCGGGTTGCGGCAATGAAACAGCTTCTGAAAAGGTGATGATGCGCCAATACATGATTGAGTCGGTTTGCTATTGGGTGAAGGAATACCACGTGGACGGTTTCCGTTTTGATTTGATGGGTGTGCACGATATTCAGACCATGAATGCTATTCGCAAAGCTTTGGATGCCATCGATCCGACCTTGTTCATTTATGGTGAGGGTTGGACGGCAGGCGGTTCGCCACTTCCGGAGGCTGAACGCGCCATCAAGCAGAATGGGCTCCTGATGCCGCGTATCGCCGTGTTCAGCGATGATTTCCGCGATGCGGTCAAGGGAAGTTGGAACAACCATGAGGCTCCGGGTTTTGCCAGTGGTTTGAAAGGGCTGGAAGAAAGCGTGAAGTTTGGCATCGTGGGTGCCATTCAGCATCCGCAGGTGGACTATGCCAAGGTGAATTATTCGAAGGCACCCTATGCCAACAATCCGGGTGAGGTGATCAATTATGTTTCCTGTCACGATGACATGTGTTTGTTTGACAAACTGAAAGCTTCTGCTCCAGCGGGTTCGACCGTGGATGATTTGATTCGGATGGACAAGTTGGCCCAAACGATGGTGTTCACCGCACAGGGTGTTCCGTTCATGCTTTCGGGCGAGGAATTGCTGCGCACCAAGTTCGGTGTTTCGAATTCGTTCGAATCGCCGGACTCCATCAACGAGCTGCATTGGGAAAACAAGTTGCTGCAGGCTGACGTGTTCAGCTATTATAAAGAATTGATTCGTTTGCGGAGGGAACATCCGGCATTTAGGATGAGTCAGGCTGCAGACGTACGTAAGAACTTGATGTTCTTGGATGGTACTCAACCCGGTCTGGTGGGTTTCCTTTTGAAGAACAATGCCAATGGTGATGTTTGGAAGACGATTGTGGTGATACACAACGGAAACGCGACACCGATGGAAATGGAAATACCGAGCGGAACATGGACCACAGTGCTTTCGGACGGAAAAATAGATTTGAACGGAATGAAAACTTTTTCAGGGAGCAGGGTGACAGTGCCGCCGGTTTCATCGCTGGTTGCATTTATGACAACAGGCTCATTATAGGTTTATTAGGTACAATATAAATCGATACGAATGACACAAAAACCGAAACTCTCTTTTTGGCAGATCTGGAACATGTGTTTCGGATTTCTTGGCATTCAGGCTGGTTTCGCCCTGCAGAATGCCAACGCCAGCCGTATCCTACAAACGTTTGGAGCCGATGTGGGCACACTTTCCTGGTTTTGGATTGTGGCTCCGCTTACAGGTTTGATTATTCAACCCATCATCGGGCATTATTCCGACCATACCTGGAACCGGATGGGACGGAGAAAACCGTATTTCTTGGCTGGTGCCTTGCTGGCTTCGTTGGCGCTGGTGTTCATGCCGCATTCGGCAGGCTTGTCCGCCATCATGTCGCCGTTATTGGTTGGTGCTGGAATTCTTACTATTTTGAATGCGTCGTTCAACGTGGCCATGGAGCCTTTCCGTGCGTTGGTGGCCGACCAGCTGCCCAGTGAACAACGGACGCTCGGCTTTTCCATTCAGACTTTTCTAATTGGTATCGGTGCCGTATTGGGAAGTTGGTTGCCGTATGCTTTGTCCGAATGGACGGGTATAGGCAATCAGGTCATTGCCGGGGGTATGCCGTTGAATGTGTTGGTATCGTTTTATATCGGTGCCGCGTTGATGATGGGCACCATCATTTGGACCATTATCCGCACCAAGGAATATCCTCCTGAAGTGCACGAAAGTTTTTTTCCTGACGAAATCGAGGGTGCTCCAAAGGTGAAGGAAAGCAAGGGCCTGATGGTCATTTTCAAAGACATCGCCAAAATGCCCAAAACCATGAAGGAATTGGGAATCACGCAGTTCTTCTCTTGGTTTGCCTTGTTCACGATGTGGGTGTATACCACTCCCGCGGTTGCTTCTGCCGTTTATGGTACAACCGATCCGTCCTCGCACGAATATCAAAAAGCGGGAGACTGGGTTGGTGTGCTGTTCGGAGTCTACAATCTGGTTGCCATGTTTTATGCATTGGCATTGCCAGGCATCGCTGCGAAAACCAGCCGAAAATTCACCCATGCCATTTCGTTGGTCATTGGTGGTGCCGGTCTGATCTCCATGTTCTTTATCCATGATTCCTACTGGCTGATTTTGTCGATGGTGGGAGTGGGGATCGCTTGGGCCAGTATTCTGGCTATGCCCTATGCTATTTTGGTTGGTTCCATTCCTTTAGCCAAAATGGGTGTCTATATGGGCATCTTCAACTTCTTCATCACGATTCCGCAGATTGTAAGCAGTCTGGTGGGTGGCCCCATCATTGAACATTGGATGGGTTCGAACGCCATGGGCGGCATTTTGATGGCTGGTGTTTGTCTGCTGCTTGCCGCCGTCTCGGTGGTCTTCGTTCACGATAGGGACTGATTTGCAAATTCTTAAATCCTATATATATTTTCTTTATTACTAATCTAATACGCTACCAAAAGATGAAAAAAATCAGATTTATGCTTTCGGTGTTTTTTCTTTGTCTGGGGCTTTCTGCCTTTGCTCAGAACAAAACGACCATTCGCGGGACGGTGCTCGATAAGGACAACGTCGCGATTGTCGGTGCCAACGTCGCCGTCAAAGGGACCAGTAATGGGACCATCACCGATGCCAATGGGGGTTTCTCCATTAGTGTCACATCCCCTACTTCCACCCTGTTTGTGACCTGCATGGGTTACTTGCCATTGGAAGTTCCTGTTTCACAAATCAAAGGAACGGCCAAGATTATCCTTCAGGAATCTTCCGTTTCGTTGGGCGAAGTCGTAGCCATCGGTTATGGTACGGTACGTAAGAAAGACGCTACCGGTGCTGTCGTTGCCATCAAGGCGGACGAAATAAACCGTGGTTTGGCTGTATCGCCTGCTGACCTTTTGTTGGGTAAGACGGCAGGTGTCAGTGTCACCACCGGCGGTGGTGCTCCTGGTTCTCCCGCGACCATTCGTATTCGTGGCGGTTCTTCCATGAACGCCAGCAACGACCCGCTCATCGTGATTGACGGTGTGCCCATGGACAACCGTTCCATTTGGGGTGCCAGCGATCCACTTTCGACCATCAACCCGAACGACATTGAAACGTTCACCATTTTGAAGGACGCGTCTTCCACCGCCATTTATGGTGCCAGGGCTTCCAACGGTGTCATCATTGTGACCACCAAAAAGGGTACTGCAGCAAAGGGCACCACCAAACCGCAAATTGCGTATAACGGTAGTTTCTCCATCGGTACCATTGGAAAACAAGTTCAAACGATGACCCCGGCTGAATTCCGTTCCTTTATTACCAGTTACTGGGGTGCAGGTTCTGAAAAAGAAGCGTTGTTGGGTACGGCCAGTACCAACTGGCAGAACGAAATCTTCCGCAATGCCATCAGCACGGATCATAACCTCAGTGCAACGGGCACCTTCAAGAGCATTCCTTACCGTGCTTCTGCCAATTTCATCTCCCAGCAGGGCGCTGTTATGAATTCCAGTATGAACCGTGGTACATTCTCTATCGGTGTTAGCCCTTCTTTCCTGGATGATCACCTGAAAGTGAACGCCAACATGAAGGCCATCTACATCAAGAACCGTTTTGCAGATCAAGGCGCCATCGGTGCTGCTCTTGAAATGAATCCGACCGTTCCTGTGAAAGAAAGCACAGCTTACGGCAATGGTTATTTCATGTCTTTGGGAACAGATGGCAAACCAATCGGTATCGGTATTGCCAATCCTGTAGCCATTCTTGCTCAAAAAGAAGACTATTCTACTGTCAAGAGAAGCATCGGCAACGCCCAGTTCGATTACACGTTCCATGGACTGCCCGAACTGAAAGCCAACCTGAACTTGGGTTACGATGTAACCGCCAGCGATGGTCAAGTATACATTCCCAACAACTCCGTACAATCGTGGGTTTGGGGTGATATTAAGAACGGTACCGGTGAAAAGAATCCTTATGGACAGAAAAACAGCAACACCATGCTCGATTTCTACCTGAATTACGTAAAAGAATTGCCTTCGCTTCAAAGCAAGCTTGATGTAATGGCCGGTTATTCCTGGCAGCACATCTACCGCAACGGTTGGAACAAGTATTTCCTAGCCGACAGTGCTAAAACCGTACGTAAAGCAAAGACAGACGACATTACCGAAATGTACATGGTATCTCTATTCACTCGCGTGAATTACTCATTGCAGGACAAATACCTGTTGACCTTCACGTTGAGAGACGATGCTTCCTCCAGGTTTGCTCCCAGCAACAGACATGGTCTGTTCCCCTCTGTCGGTTTGGCTTGGAGAATGAATGAAGAATCATTCCTGAAAGATGTTTCATCCTTGAGCGAATTGAAATTACGCCTTGGTTATGGTATCACTGGTCAACAGGATATCCTGGACAATGATTATCCTTACCTGGCTCAATACGAATACAGTACTTCAGGTGCCTACATGATGTTCGGAAACAAGGCCATTCAACTGCTTCGTCCTACCGGATATGATTCTCAAATCAAGTGGGAAGAAACGGAAACGTATAACATCGGTTTGGATTATGGCTTCAACAATGGTCGCATCTCTGGATCCATTGATGGGTACTACCGTAAGACTAATGACATGATCAACAAGATTCCGCCCGCAGTCGGTACCAACTTCACGAATCTGTTGCTGACCAATGTCGGTAATATGACGAACAAGGGTATTGAATTTGTTTTGAATACCAAGCCGGTTGTCAGCAAGGATCTCAACTGGGATCTCGGTTTCAACCTCGCCTACAACAAGAACGAAATCACCAAACTGACCCGTTATGCCGATGCAAGTTACACCGGTGTTCAGACCGGCGGTATTTCTGGTGGAACAGGCAATTACATCCAGATGCACAGCGTCGGTTATCCAGTCAGTTCCTTCTATGTTTACCAACAGGTGTACGATTCAAAAGGCAACCCCATCGAAGGTGTATATGTGGATCGCAGTGGGGATGGCAAAATCACAGCCGCCGACCTGTATCATTATGGCAAACCGGCTCCGGACGTCATCATGGGACTTAATTCCAAGTTGACCTACAAGGAATGGGACTTCAGTTTCTCCGCACGCAGCAACGTGGGCAACTCCGTTTACAACAACGTACAGGCCACGCGTGAACCATTGAGCGACTCCTATTACGGTGGGTTCCTAAAGAATAGACTGGCCAGTGCTACTAAAACGAACTTCAAAACAGCACAGTATTTCTCAGACTACTACATCCAGGACGGTTCGTTCTTCCGCGTTGACAACATCACATTGGGTTATTCCATGGACAAACCTTTCCAGACGAGTGCACACGCACGCGTTTTCTTGACTGTCCAGAATCCTTTGTTGGTTACCAATTATAAGGGTCTTGATCCGGAAATTTATAGCGGAATCGACAACAACGTCTATCCCAGACCTACTACGTTCATCGCCGGTGTGACCATCAACTTCTAAATAATTCCAGAAATGAAAACGAAAAATTTCAAATATCTTTTATTTTCGCTGGTAACGATTCCGTTCTTGTCTTCGTGCTTCAATGACCTGAACACCGTTCCACTTGATCCGGACAAAATCACTTCGGCTGTCGTGTTTGACAACGACTCCGCCTATGTGAAGTTCATTGCGAAAATTTATGCCGGTTTGTCCATCTCCGGTAACCAGGGCCCAGCGGGTCAAGCCGACGTCATCGGTTTGGACGAAGGTAGCCAAGCTTCTTATCTGCGCGTGTTGTGGAATCTGCAGGAACTTCCTACCGAGGAAGCTGTTTGCAAATGGAACGACCAGACCATCCACGATTTCCATGCTATGAACTGGACCTCTTCGGATGTGTTCATCAAGGGTTTCTACTACAGGTTGTATTATCAGATCACCTTGGCCAGCGAATTCCTTCGCGAAACCACGGATGCCAAACTGGCAAGCCGCAATGTCTCTGCCGACATGAAAGCTACGATCAAGACGTACAGGGCTGAAGCCAGATTCCTGCGTGCCTTGTCGTACTATCATGTGTTGGATCATTTCCGTCAGGGACCTTATGTGACCGATGCTTCCAAGATTGGTTCCATCCCTCCGCCGATGGCTGACGCTGCGACCATTTTCAACTATGTTAAAACCGAACTCACGGAAATCGATGCCGACTTGTTGGCTCCCTGGACTGGTTTTGATGCGGATAAATACGGTCGTGCAAACAAAGCAGCAGCAAAAATGTTGCTTGCCAAGTTGTACTTGAATGCCAAAGTATATATCAACGAAGACCATTATACCGATTGTGTCGCTGCTTGCAAAGACATCATCGCATACAACAAGTATTCGTTGGAACCCATTTATGCCAATTTGTTCAAGGCCGACAACAACAACTCTCCGGAAATTATCTTCCCGATGGTCTATGACAAAACCAACCTGCAATCATGGGGCGGTATGATGTTCCTGATGTGTTCAGCCGTGAATGGTGATTTGAGTGCCAGCATCGCCGCACCGGGTGCTTGGGAAGGAAACCACGCCACGGAAAGCGTCTACAAGCGTTTTGCCGGTTATGAATCGATGGACGAACGTTGCGCCCTCATTTACACGGGTTACAACAAGTTCGAAATGAAGGATGTGGACGAATTCAAACAAGGCGTTCAGGTCATCAAGTTCAGCAATTTCACTAGCACGGGAGCAAATGCCGGTGGTTCATTCCCCGACACCGATTTCCCATTGTTCCGTTTGGCCGACGTCTATCTGATGTATGCTGAAGCCATTGTTCGTGGTGGTACGGGTGGAAGCACGAGCGACGCACTGGGTTATATCCAGGCAATACACGACCGTGCGTATGTCGTTGACGCAGTGAACAGACCTGCCGCTTGGACGGATGTCACACTGGACTTCCTGTTGGAAGAACGCGGACGTGAACTCTTGTGGGAAGCCCAACGCAGAACCGACTTGGTCCGCTTTGGAAAACTGACCTCAGGAACCTACCTGTGGGCATTCAAGGGCGGTGTAAAGGGCGGTACGGGAGTAGATGCCAAATACAACATCTATCCAATTCCTGCAGACGACATCAACGCCAATCCGAATCTTTCACAACTGGCAGATTATTGAACGTACTAACCATTCAATCCAACATTTAATATGAAAAGAACAAATTTATTGCTTTCCCTGATGCTTGGAGCAGCTTTGATGGCTTGCGACAACAGGGATTTGGTAAAGCTGGTTGACACCGTCACCCCGCCTGTGATGGATGCCGCTCCGGTGGCTGCACTGACCATGACCGAAGCAAAGAAAGACAGCACGCTGACTTTCAGCTGGCAAGCGCCCAATTACGGATATGAAGCAGCGGTATCCTATACGCTCAAAATGGATTTGGCCGGTGCCTCATTTGCCAATGCCATTGATATTGCTACGAGTACATCCACTTCTGCTGTTGTGACGTATGATAAGATCAATACTGCACTGTTGACCCTTGGTGGTCTCGGTGGTGTTGCAAAAACGGTTCAAATCAAAGTTATTGCAAAGGTTACAGGACTAACTCCTGAGAAAATCTCCTCCGACTCCATTTCGATGGTTCTGACGCCTTATGAAGTAGTCATCATTTATCCGCATTTGAACCTGCCGGGTAGCTTCCAGCCTTACGGTGGTGGTGCTTGGACTGGTATCGGTACCGATTTCAACCGCATCTATTCCCTTAAATCGGATGATGTATATGAAGGCTATGTGAACATGGTCAGAGATGGAGATCCAGCCAATAATGTGGACTTCAAGTTCACTAAAGTAGACTGGGGCAATGGTGAATACAGTTATGTGAGCGCCGGTGTATTGGTCGCAGGAGGCGGAGGAAACGTTCCTTTGGCAACTGGCGGATACTACAAGGTAAATGCGGATTTGAATCTGTTGACTTATTCCGTTACCAAAATTACCCGTTGGGGTGTCATCGGTAGCGCTACCGCTGACGGTTGGAATTCAGACCAAGCGATGACCTACAATGCCGCTACCAACAAGTGGACGGCTACGATCGCACTGACAGTGGGTGATATCAAGTTCCGTGCCAATGCTGGTTGGGATCTTAACTACGGAGATACCCATGCAGACCTAAAACTTGATGCCGGCGGCGACAACATTGCAGTTGCTGAAGCAGGTACGTATACTATCACTTTGGATCTGGTTGGTCCGGTGTACAAATACAAACTGGTTAAGAACTAATCACGTTTGATTGACTAAATTTGAGAGCCCGGCAGGCAAGCTGCCTGTCGGGCTTTTTTTTCTCCTTTTACACGTTGCTAAAAATTCCTCCATGAAATTGCCTGGCCTTCTTTTATTGACCCTGTTGCTTAATATATTCTTCCTTCAGGGACAGGTGGTTACAACCACACCTTCCTTTGTGACCGAAGCTGACAACTGTGTTTTGACATTTGATGCCACGCAGGGTGACAAGGGCCTTTCGGGTTTCACGGGCGAGTTATGGGCACACATTGGTGTCATCACCAATCTAAGTACCAGCAGTTCAGACTGGAAATATGTCAAATCGGCTTGGGCGGTTAACATTGATGCCACCAAGTTGACCTATATCAGTGCCAATAAATGGCAATTGACGCTTTCCCCCAACCTAAGAAGTTATTTTGGCATTACCAATGCTGCTGAAACCATTCAAAAAATCGCACTGGTCATTCGAAACACCGATGGCACCAAAACCGGTCGGGATGTTGGAGGAGCTGACATTCTTCTACCTGTGTACAGCCCAGGACTTAATCTTACCTTGAACACGCCTTCCTCTGAAATCTCTTTGGTAACGCTTTCTACCGCATTGACACTGAAAGCAACCGCATCTCAACCTTGTACCTTGAAGATGTTTCTGAACAATACCCAAATAGGTACAACCCAAACCAATGCAACAACCATTTCAGTTGCACAGACATTTTCAACTTCGGGATCGTACTATGTCATCGCCGAAGCCAATAACGGGACGACCATCGTTAGAGATTCTTCCTATGTTTGCGTACGGTCATCGACTGTACCAACAGCTGTCCGCCCTTCAGGAATCAGCGATGGCATCAATTATGTCAGTGATACGAAGGTGACACTGTCCTTGTTTGCCAAGGGACATTCGTATGTGTATTTGTTGGGCGACTTTAACAATTGGAAGCCTGACAACAATTATCAACTCAACAAAGACGGCGATTATTTCTGGATTACGTTGAATAATTTGACTCCAGGCCAGGAATATGGTTTCCAATATTATGTTGACGGCTCCATCCTTTGTGGAGATCCGTATTCGGAAAAAATTCTGGATCCTTGGAACGATAAATGGATCAATGAAAAGTCTCAGGTGTATCCTAACCTGAAGCCCTATCCGACTGGATTAACCCAAAGCGTCGTTTCAGTTTTCCAAACCGCCCGTCCAGCCTACTCGTGGCAAGTAAGCAATTTCACTCCGCCTGCCTTCGGCAACCTGAGCATCTACGAACTGCATTTCCGCGACTTCACGACGGAAGGCACCGCAAAGGCTGCCATCGGGAAGTTGGATTACCTGCAACACCTGGGAATCAATGCCATTGAGCTGATGCCCATCAACGAGTTCGACGGGAACGACAGCTGGGGCTACAATCCCAATTTCTGGATGGCCACCGACAAAGCGTATGGCACGCCAAGCGATTACAAACAATTTATTGACGAATGCCACCGTAGGGGAATCGCCGTCATTCTGGACGTCGTGTTCAACCATTCATGGGGATTGAGTCCCATGGCCTTAATGTGGTGGGATGCCACCAACAACCGCCCATCGGCCACCAATCCCTATTTGTTCCCCATTGCGATGCATCCATACAACGTCGGGTCCGATTTCAACCATTCCAGCACCTATACACGGAGCTATTTCAAGACGGTGATTGCTTATTGGCTGAAGGAATTCAAGGTGGATGGTTACCGTTTTGACCTTTCCAAAGGGTTTACTCCCAGTACGTTCTATACGACCGACGTGGCCGTCTGGGGCAATTTCAACCAAGGAAGAATCGATATTCTTTGCGACTACAACCGTGCGGTGAAAGCTGCCAACCCCAAAGCCTATCTGATTTTGGAACATTTTGGTGCGACGACCGAGGAAAAAGTGCTGACCGATTCCGGCATGATGGTTTGGGGAAATATGAATTATGCTTTCTGCCAAGCAGCCATGGCATTGCAAACTGGTAGCGACTTTACCAGCCTGACCTCCCAAAGCAGAGGTTGGACCCAACCCAGAGTGGTCGGCTACATGGAGAGCCATGATGAAGAACGCTTGGGTTACAAAGCCTTGGCGTTCGGCACCAATGGAATAGCTACGGACAGCCTGCTTCGGATGAAACAACTGGCAGCGAATGCCGCCATGTTTCTTCTGACCCCAGGGCCCAAGATGATCTGGCAATTCGGGGAATTGGGTTACGACGTGACCATCGATTTCAACGGTCGCACCGGCAAGAAACCCATCCATTGGGATTATTACCAAAGCGCACCGCGTCGCGAACTGTACGAAACCTATTCCAAGCTGATCAGCCTGCGCAATCAACATCCGTTGATGTTCAGCCTTCCTACCGGCTGGGATTTCAAGGCTGCCTTTACGAATTGGACCGGCGGTCGTCGAGAATACCTCACTGACGGAACACTTTCGACCATCATCGTGGCCAATTATACCGGGACCACCATCACATGTTATCCCCTGTTTACCAAGACCGGAAATTGGTACGATCTGATGACCGGTCAGCCGATGAACGTCACCGATATGGCGATGACATTGAGTTTGGCACCAGGTGAATTCAGAGTCTTCACCGATCAATACGTCAACGGATTGGTCAGTGAACCCACGGAGGAAAAATGCATTTTGTATCCCAATCCCGCTGTTGGGATGATTCGGTTTCACGGACCGGAAGTCGTCTCGGCTGAACTCTATGCCTTAAATGGTGCAAAGGTGCTTCAACTCCGATTGAACGACCAGCAGGCCGATGTGTCCGCACTTCCTACCGGCCTTTATCTATGTCGCACACATTTGGCGAACGGAAAAACGACGATGATCAAACTGAATAAACTATAAGCATCATGAATATTCAAAAACTGACGACACTCCTGCTTGCAGGAACCTTATTTCTAAACATTCAGGCCAAAGACACCCGTGACGGACTGATTGCTCCTGAAGTGGCCATTTTTTACCCGGCCGATTTCAGCACCAAAGCTCATTTGCCTTCCTTCGCATTGGTTCAAGAACCGAAGGTTCAGAAAGCCGTTCCTGACAACTGGACGATGACGCCTTCCTTTTACAACAAAGACGGAAAAGCAGTGGTTTCCATTGCCGTGCCCAAGGATGCCAGCTTGTACGGAACCGGGGAAGTGACCGGCCCGCTGAAAAGAAATGGACAGAGCATCATCATTTGGAACACCGACAACTACACGTATCAAGACTACAACGGAAAGCGGCTGTACCAATCTCACCCATGGGTATTGGGCGTCAATGCCGACGGGACAGCCTTCGGGGTGCTTTCAGACAATACTTGGCGCCAGGATTTGGTCCTGAACGACAGCATCACGTTCACGGCTCAATCACCTGCCGCCCGCGTCATCATCATACAAAAGAAAACGATTGAAGCAGTCATGACAGCTCTCACAGACCTGGTCGGCAAGATGGAACTACCTCCGCTGTGGAGTCTTGGTTTCCAACAATGCCGGTTTTCATACGAACCAGATAGTCGGGTGCTTCAGGTCGCTCAGGAGTTTAGGACGCGTAAGATCCCCTGTGATGTCATCTGGATGGATATTGATTATATGGATGGTTACCGTATTTTCACCTTCGACAAGACCAAATTTCCCAACCCGATGGCGTTGAACGATGATTTGCATAAAATAAACTTCAAGGGCGTATGGATGATTGACCCGGGAGTAAAGCAAGACACCAATTATTTTGTTTATCAACAAGGTCAGGAGCGCGACCTATGGGTGAAAGATTCCACTGGCAAGGACTTTGTCGGCGGTGTTTGGCCAGGACCTTGCAAATTCCCGGACTTTACGATGCCTGCGACCCGCGAATGGTGGGCAGGCCTTTACAAGGATTACATGAACCAGCACATTGATGGGGTTTGGAACGACATGAACGAACCCGCGGTGTTTGATGTCCCCGACCATTCCATGCCTGCCAACAACTTGCATCGTGGCGGCGGTGATTTCGGAGCCGACTCCCATTTGCGTTACCACAATGTATATGGCATGTTGATGATTCGTGCTTCCAGAGAGGGCATCAAAACGGTGAATCCTGAAAAACGGCCGTTCATTTTGTCGCGTTCCGGTTACCTGGGAAGCCATCGTTATGGCGCCACCTGGACTGGTGATAACAAAGGAACTTGGAAATACCTAAAACTCTCGATACCGATGGTCATCAATCTAGGGTTGTCTGGTCAAGGTTTTTCCGGCCCGGACATCGGCGGTTTTGATGGGAATACGGATGCCGACCTTTACGCACATTGGATTGCCGTCGGAGCATTCTACCCTTTCTCCAGAGGGCATGCTTCCAAAGGTACAAACCAAAAAGAGCCTTGGGCTTTCGGGCCTGAAGTGGAAAAAGTGGCTCAAACCGCCATGAACCGTCGCTACAGGTTGTTGCCATACACCTATACGCTGTTCCACGATGCATCCGTAACGGGTATGCCGGTGATGAGGCCTTTGTTCTTTGCCGATGTGAAAGACACCAGCCTGCGTCGTGAAGAACAAGCCTTCCTGTTGGGTGCCGATTTGATGATTGTACCCAAATGGGCAGTCTCACCCGCCAAGCCGAAAGGTAACTGGAGAATAGTTTCCATTGCCGGTGAAAACAGTTTGACCGACAAATACCAACCCGACGTGAGGATTCGCGAAGGAGCCATTGTGCCGTTGGGCAAGTTGATCCAAAGCACCGTCGATTACCGTGCCGACTCCCTGACGTTACTGGTTTCGCTCGACAAAAAGGGTGAAGCTTCCGGCAAACTTTATGAAGACGAAGGAGATGGTTATGGGTATCAAGCTGGGCGCTTTGCGGAGTATTCGTACAAAGCGACAACCAAAAAGGGCGTCGTTTCGTTTGAATGCCGCCTGATGAAAGGCATGTCATTTACCACCGAAAAACGGTATAAGGTAGTTTTGATCGGAAATAAGGGAAAAACGGAAACTGGTTGGGTGAACGGACCTTCCTTTTCCGTGGTGAAGAAATAGCAATAGACAAACGACTCATGAAAACAACGGCAATTCTGATTGGTTGTTTATTGGTGCTGTTCATGGCTTGTGAGAACCATGGCCCCTTGAAAGGGATATGGAAAGAAGCCAATGAGTCGTTGATTGCAGATGTGACGTTCCATAATGAGGTGGATACGTTGAATCTGACTGCTTGCTTGCCGAAATATGCTAGCCCAGATTCCGTTCTGGCGATGGGCTTCTCCGTCTTCCCAATGAAAGATGGACCAGGAATGTACCAATTGATTCAGAAACAATCCAAAAGAAACTTGCACCCCATTCGTATTTGGAAAGATGGAAAAAGCATCACCTTGATGGGCATCCACCAGGCATCCCTTGATACATTGAAGCCAAAATCAATTATAGCCAAAGGAATGTTGAACAACCGATTACTGATCGATTGTACAGGTCGCCCTTCTGAACTCTATGTTTTCTGGCAGAACGTGCAACTTCCAAAGTCCTTTTTCGTATTTACAAAAGAAGGTTTTGCCACGCTGATACCAATTGAAGCCAAATCGGTGGAACACTCGGCCTTACGTATTTTTGCCGTACACGACAGTCTGATTGTTTTCGATTCAAGGGTGAATCTCTTGTATGGCAAGCCCCAGTTGTAATCCATTAAAAAGAAGCATATGAAAAGAACAGTAGGATTCATACTGTTGACGCTCTTGTTGCTGAGCTGCAACAACCGCTACCAGCCCAAAGAATATGTGGAGTTGAAACATCCCGAATGGTGTAAAAATGCCACCATTTATGAGGTGAACATCCGTCAATACACCAAGGAAGGCACCTTCAAAGCATTCACCAGCCATCTGCCCCGTTTAAAGAAAATGGGTATCGACATCATTTGGCTCATGCCGATTCATCCCATCGGCGAATTGCATCGTAAAGGGAAATTGGGCAGCTATTATTCGGTCCGTGACTTTACCGCAGTGAATCCCGAATTCGGAACCAAAGCAGACTTCAAGGCATTGGTGGACACCATTCACGCACTCGGCATGCACGTCATCATCGACTGGGTGGGAAACCATTCCGCCTGGGACAACCCTTTGGCCAAGCAACACCCCGATTGGTATACGCACAATGAGGATGGAGGGCTTCAGCCAACACCTTGGTACGACTGGGACGATGTCATCGATTTCGATTACGACAACCCTGCTTTCCGTAAATACATGACCGGAGCGCTCAAATATTGGGTGAAGGAATTCGATATCGACGGCTATCGTTGCGATGTGGCCGGTTTCATCCCCGTGGATTTCTGGGAAAACGCTCGCGAGGAACTGGACGCCATCAAGCCCGTATTCATGCTGGCTGAATGGGAATCCAGAGACCTGTTCAAAAAATCATTCGACATGACCTATTCTTGGACACTGTGGGATAAAATGATAGCCATCACCAGAGATAAAAAGCCGATTTGGCCGCTAATTGAATATTTCGCACACGATGTGGGCATGCTTTCCCCCAACGCCATCCGAATGCTTTTTGTGGACAATCACGATAAAAATTCTTGGGAAGGGAACCCGATATCCAATTTCGGCCCGGCACTTGAGTTGGCCATGGTCACCACCGTGGTGGTCAACGGCATGCCACTGGTGTATACCGGCCAAGAAACGGGGCTGAACCGTTCGCTCTCCTTCTTTGACAAGGACAGCATCAACTGGAACTTCAACCATCCCTATGCTGCCTTCTATACAACCCTTTTTGAGCTGAAGCACCGCAATCAGGCACTTTGGAATGGCGCATGGGGCGGCCCGATGATTCGGGTGGTGAACGACCATCCCGACAAAGTCATCTCCTTTACCCGCACCAAAGGGGAGGATAAAGTGCTTTCCTTCCTCAATTACAGCGACCAGAACGTCAACGCCACCATTCAGGTAAAATCCAGCGCTGGAAAATACCGTGAGTTGTTTTCCGGAAAACTGTACGATTTGAAAGGAACTGCAACTTTTGAACTGAAACCCTGGGGTTATCTGGTGTTGGAAAAAGTAAAACAATAACGAATATGAAACGAATCCTCCTTTCCCTTTTGGCGCTGGCTCTGACGTTGGAACTCTCCGCAGCCATTCAGATCCGCAAGATGGAACCCGCCTTTTGGTGGGCCGGCATGAAAAACCCCGAGTTGCAAATCATGGTCTATGGGGACCAAATCGGTGCTTCCGATGTGCAAGTGCTGAACCCTGAAATCAAGATCAACAAGTTGGTCAAAGCCGACAGCCCCAACTACCTTTTCCTTTATCTGGATTTGAGTCAGGCCAAACCGGGAATGATCAATATGGTGTTCAGCCAAGGCAAGTTAAAAAAGAAAGTGGCGTATGAGATTAAAGCTCGGGAAGTGGATCCGGCCAGCCGTATCGGGTTCGACCGATCCGACGTCTTGTATTTGATGATGCCCGACCGTTTCGCGAATGGCAATCCTGCCAACGACAATCTGCCGATGCCTTGTTGCACCGTTCAGATCGACCGGAACGAGCCTAATGGGCGGCACGGTGGCGATTTGGCCGGCATTTCCCAGCATCTGGATTACATTGCTGATTTGGGTGTGACTGCCATATGGCTGAACCCTGTCTTGGAAAATGACATGCCGGGTGGTTCGTACCACGGCTATGCCACAACCGATTACTACAAAGTGGATGCCCGTTTCGGTACCAACGACGATTACGTGGCGCTTATTCGCCAAGCACATTCGAAGGGCTTGAAAGTGGTGATGGACATGATTTTCAACCATTGCGGCAGCGAACATGTTTGGGTAAAGGACATGCCTTTCAAGGATTGGATCAACAACGGTGGCAAATTCGTGCAGACCAACCATGACAAATTTGTGAGCTTTGACCCCTATGCTTCCGAAAAAGACGCCAAGAACATGACGGACGGTTGGTTTGTGGAATCCATGCCCGATTTGAACCAGCGGAATCCGCATTTGGCCACGTACCTGATACAGAACAGTATTTGGTGGGTGGAATATTCGGGAATCGATGGCATTCGCCAGGATACGCATCCCTATGCCGATGAGAAAATGATGTCCGAATGGTGTAAGGACGTGATGGACGAATATCCCAACTTCAACATCGTTGGCGAAACGTGGATCAACGACATGCCAGGCGTGGCGTATTGGCAGGCTAATAGTATCCTTAATAAAAAGGGGAACTCCCATCTGAAATCGGTCATGGACTTCTCCTTCATGCTGGAAGCGCACAATGCCTTCCATAAGAATACGGATTGGAGCAACGGCCTGACCCGCATTTACGAATTGCTGAGCTTCGACTTCATGTATCCGGATATCAACAACATTCTGGTATTCCTTGAAAACCACGACACGGATAGGTTCCTGCTGGATATGCCTTCGGACCTGAATGTTTTCAAGCAGGCGTATACGTTCTTGCTCACGTGCAGGGGCATTCCGCAGATTTATTATGGTGGAGAAATCCTAATGAACGGAGACAAAAAAATTGCCGACGGAAACATTCGTAAAGATTTCCCAGGAGGTTGGCCCGGTGATGCGACGAATGCCTTCACGCCTCAAGGACGAACAGCCCTTCAGAACGAAGCCCACGACTTTCTTCGCAATTTGCTGACTTGGCGTAAGGGTAACGAAGTTATTTCCAAAGGGAGTTTGAAGCATTTTGTACCCAGAAACGGCGCTTATGTCTATTGCCGCGAATTCAAGGGCAAGAAGGTATTGGCCATCCTCAATGGATTGGACAAGGAAAACACCATCAACTTGGATCAGTACCAGGAAGTGCTCGGAGGCCCGGTAAGCGGCCGTGATGTGCTGACCGGTAAAACGGTCTTGCTGGACAAGAATTTGACGTTGGGTGCCCGCGAAACCCTGCTCCTCGAACTTTAACAAAAAAACACACGGCAGCCTGTGGCTGTATGGATTATTAAGCTAAATTTGTATGAATCAAACTAAATCCATAGAAAATCTCATGAAAAAAGTAGCAATCGGTGTTGATATCGGTGGAACAAATTCTGCCATCGGCGTAGTGGACGAAGAAGGCAACGTTCTGGTCAAAGGCAATATTCCAACGCCCTCGCATGGCGACATTAACAAATACATAACCGACCTGGCTGAAGCCATTCGTGAACTGATTCACTCGGTGAGCCTGATGAATCCAGAATCGGAAATCCTCGGCATCGGTATCGGCGCACCCAATGCCAATTACTACAACGGAACCATCGAGGAGGCGCCCAACCTTTCGTTCAAGGGCGTCGTGCCTTTTGTAAAATTGCTTCACGAAAAATTCCCCGAATACAAGGCCATCGCCCTGACCAACGATGCCAACGCAGCGGCCTTGGGCGAAATGATCTACGGTGGTGCCAAGGGTATGAAGGACTTTGTGATGTACACGCTGGGTACCGGTGTGGGCAGCGGCATTGTCGTCAATGGCGACTTGGTCTACGGGCACGACGGTTTTGCAGGCGAATGCGGCCATACTACGCTGATTCCCAACGGACGTCGTTGCGGTTGTGGCGGAAAGGGCCACTTGGAAGCCTACTGCTCAGCTCCGGGCATGAAGCGCACCGCATTTGAAATCATGGCTCGCGACAATTCTGTCAACAGTCTTCTAGCCAGCAAATCGTTTAACGAATTGGACTCCAAGATGATTTTTGACGCTGCCGAAAACGGAGACCCTGTTGCGTTGGAAGTGTTTGAACAAACCGGAAAATGGTTGGGCCAAGGCTTTGCCGATACGGTACACCACACCAGCCCGGAAGCCATCTTTCTTTTCGGAGGTCCTACGGCTGCAGGCGAGTACATTTTCAAGCCGACCCGCGAAAGCATGGAGGAGCATCTGCTTCCTATTTTTAAAAATAAAGTGAAGATTCTTCCTTCTCAGCTCAAAGCCGGAGACGCCGCCATAGTTGGTGCCAGCGCATTGGTTTATAAGGAATTGGGAAAATAAACGAGTTTTTTGTCATGGAGAGGATTTCAGGTACAAACTTGGAATCCTCTTTTTTTATCCCCTTTTCTGGATTTCCTTCAACCGTTCGATATCCAACAAGAGAATGTCTTTATCCTGCAGTTCTACCAAGCCGTCTTTTTCGAAACGCTTCAACAGTTTGACGGTGCTTTCAGTGGAGATGCCTGCAAAATCGGCCAAATCTTTGCGGGACATCAGTTGGAAAATGGTTGGAAGCGAACTTTTTAAGGCGTTCAAATACAACAAGGAAGCGGCCAGCCTGCCGTGCATCTGCTTGAACTGCTGGTCTTGCAAAACTTCGTGCAAGTCTGCGTTTTGCGCGCAATACCGTTGAATGAGGTGGAAACTGAACGACCCATTGCCTTTGATAATTTCCGACAGACTTTCTTTGCCGATGAGCATGACCTGGCAATCGGTCAGAGCCGAAGTGGAATAGGTGTAGGTGCTTTTTGAAAAGACGGACGACAAGCCGATGAAATCGCCGGGTTGAACAATGCGTAGATTGAAGTTGCGATTGTCGCTGCCTTCGATGTATTGTTTAACTACACCGCTAATGAGGAAAAGAATGTAGGATGCGAAAGCGCCTTGCTTGGTTAACGTATCTCCCTTACGGAATAGCACTTGCGTCTTGCTGTTCCGTACCAAGGCAGCTTCCTCCTTGGATAAGAGTTGGAAGCAGGGAGCCTGAATGTCGCAAATAAAGTCTTTGTCGGATTCAGTTAGGATGTTCAAAGAAAGGTCACTCATTACCGCCAAAGATAGCGAAATAGTGACAAAAAAGGGTGAAACTAGACTTTCTTCTTACAGGTGCTGATGCCGAAGGGCAAGTAAAGTGGGCAGAAGCTGAATAGGCTTGTCAACACAAAAATACCTGCAACGACCAACAGAACAATACCGAGAACGCCCGAAACAACATTGGTGAAATACAAGATGACGACGACAAGAGCCAGTACGATGCGTACAATCTTGTCAATAGAGCCCATGTTCTTTTTCATATTTTTTTTACAAATGTACGGTCGATTTGGAACAATGAGTTAAAATGTAACGTCTAATAGAACAAGAAAAAACTTGATTTAAATCAATTCTTTTAACGAGAGGGTTCTTCAGAAAGGAAGTATCTTTGCAAAAAGTTTATACGGATATGACTGAACAAGAAATTTCAGATAGAACCGCGCAGGCGGTGGACTATTTCAAAGAAGGATACAATTGCGCACAGGCTGTGGTGATGGCTTACGCCGACCGGTATGACACCGATGCGGAGACCCTGAAGCAACTTGCGGGTCCTTTTGGAGGCGGAATGGGTCGTCTTAGGGAAGTTTGCGGAGCAGCCACCGGCATGTTCCTAATCTTAGGTTTGGAACATCCTGCCAACAACCCAAGCGACAAGGTTGCAAAAACAGAAAACTACGCTTCCGTGCAACGAACCGCAGGAGCGTTCAAGGAAAAACTGGGAAGCTACATTTGTGCCGACCTATTGAAAATTGGCCGTGAGCCGCAATCCGTCACTCCGGACGACCGGAATTTCGAATACTACGCCAAGCGTCCTTGCGCTTTGTGCGTAGCCGTCGGCGCTTCCGTTTTGGGCAAAGAACTATCAAACAAAAAAATATCATGACCGATTTCAACATCGCTGCCCGTAGTTGGGATAGCAACAACATTCATGTGCAGCGTTCAGAAGCAATTGCAAAGAGCTTGTTGGCTCGAATACCGGTTCAGCCAGGAATGGAAGCGTTGGAGTTTGGCGCAGGCACTGGCATTCTGGGTTTTATGCTGGCCGATCGTTTCAGCAGCATCACGATGATGGACTCCGCCTCCGAAATGGTGGCAGTCATGAAGGAAAAGGTCGATGCGGCTGAGGATTCGAACCTGAAACCAGTCTTTTTTGACTTGACGAAGGAACCGTATGTAGCGAAGACGTTTGATTTGATTTTCAGTCAAATGGCATTGCATCATGTGGACGATACACAAGCCTTGTTCCATCGGTTTTATGAATTGCTGCACATCAGCGGCTTCTTGGCCGTTGCCGATTTGTATACCGAGGACGGCTCTTTCCATGGTTCCGGCTTTGACGGGCACAATGGTTTTCATACCGCGGTATTGGAGGAACAAATGAAGAAAGCAGGCTTCCATTCGGTTCAAACGGAAACCTGCTTTACGATGCAAAAAGGGGCGAACAGCTATCCTATTTTCTTGATGATCGCTCGCAAATAGGTCTATTTCAATTGGCTTGCGGCGGCTTTGTCCAATAGCCAAGCTATTTTTCCTGAAAGCGGCAGGACTCTTGCTGCAGGGCAATCAACGTTTTCGGGCGTGAGAGCGATTTCAGCCACTATTTGAGCCTTTGGAGTGCCTGTCACCAGAAACGCGACTTCTTCCGCGTGGTTGATCACGGAGCCTGTCAGGGTAATCCGCTGCTTGCCATTGATGGGGTGGGTGGATACTTCACACCATTTTTCGGTTTCAAATAGCGATTCATCGCCCGGGAATATCGAGGCAGTATGACCGTCTTCGCCCAAGCCCAGTAAAATGAGGTCGAAGTGGGGGTAACCGTCCACAATGGGTAATTCTTTCGCCAATACTTCACTATAACGCTCCGCTTCTTTGGGGGGATAAGTCTCTCCTTGAATGCGGAAAATGTGTTCTTGGGGAATATCCAACGGTATGAGAATGCTTTTTTGGGCACTGCGGAAATTGCTGTCGGTATGTTCTGGTGGAACGCAGCGTTCATCCCCCCAGAAAACCAGCAATTTGTTCCAATCAACGGTACCAGTGTCGAGTTTTACGATTTTTTCAAACAGTGCTTGGGGCGTGTTGCCACCCGAAAGCGCGACAGAAACGGTTTCTTTGTCTTGTGCAGACGTTTTTTCGGTCAACCATTGGAGGGCTTTCAACGCCATTTCGTCCAAGGTCTCAAAAACAAGAATACGTGGATGTTCCATAGTTTTATAATTCACAGTACTGACCATCGTCAGCCAAATTTTTACAAGGATAGCGCCAGCCTTCGGGGCATCCGCTCATCAGCTCGTCGGCATTTTCAGGCCCCCAGGTTCCGGCAGGATAGCCGTGCACTTTCTGAAGCGGATCGGTTGCCCAGACTTTTTGAATGGGTGCGACGAATTTCCAGGCGGCTTCCACGGCATCCGCTCTGGCGTATAGGGTCGAGTCTCCAACCATGGCATCGTACAAAAGCCGCTCGTACGCCGATGGCAAATGCACGTCGGACAAGTCGGTATAGTGGAAGTCCATGTTCACCGGCTTCACGTTGAATCCGGCACCGGGCTGCTTCATCCCTATTTTAAGCAAAATGCCTTCGTCCGGCTGAATGCGAATGATGAGTTTGTTGCTATTTTGGCAAACCTCGTCGTTGTTGAACAAGACGTGCGGAGTCGGCTTGAAATGCACCACCACTTCGGTGACGCGGGTCGGCAACCGTTTGCCCGTGCGAATGTAGAAGGGCACGCCGCCCCAACGCCAGTTGTCGATGAAGAATTTCACGGCCACATAGGTTTCGGTTCGTGAATTCGGGTTGACGCCGGGTTCTTCCCGGTATCCGGCTAGGACTTCACCGCGCACTTTGGATTGTACATATTGACCCCGAATAACCTGATTGGTCACATCCTCATCCTTGAGCGGCTTGAGCGATTGCAGCACCTTCAAGGTCTCATTTCGGATGGCGTTCGCATCCATGGAGGACGGCGGCTCCATGGCGACGAATCCGACCACCTGAAGCAGATGGTTCTGCAGCATGTCCCGAAGGGCGCCTGAGCCGTCATAGTAGCCGCCACGACCTTCCATTCCCAGACTCTCCGCCGAAGTGATTTCCACCCGGTCAATGAAGTTCCGGTTCCAGAGCGGTTCGAACACCCCATTGGAAAAGCGCATCACCAACAGATTTTGAACGGTTTCCTTCCCCAAATAATGGTCGATGCGGTAAATTTGTTCCTCCGCAAACGCCTCGTGCAAGTCCGAATTCAGTTTAAGCCCTGATTCCAAATCGTAGCCAAAAGGCTTCTCAACAATGAGCCGACGAAAACTTGTGGCTGAACTCTGTAGCCCAGCCGAAGCCAGGTTTTTGGCGATGGGTCCGAAGGCGCTTGGAAGCAACGACATGTAAAACAGGTAGTTGGATTCTGCTTGTTGCTGAACGCACCAGTCGTCCATGTACGATTTCAGCCGAAGATATTCTTTTGGATCGTACACGTCCATATGAAAATAGGAAAGGTGCTGGCTGAACGCTTGAACTTCCTCTTCGTGAAGGTGATTGGTTTCAGAGAAGGAGCGAATACCTTCGGTCATTTTCGCCAAGAAGGCATCTTCGCCAAGTGGGGTTCGACCAACGCCGATGACTTGGAACTTCTCAGGCAGCATGTCTTGGTCAAAAAGGGCATATAGGGCAGGTATCAACTTGCGGTACGTCAGGTCGCCCGAGGCTCCGAAGATGACGAGTATATGGTCTTTGGGTTTATTCATAATTTCAATATCTAATTACGAAAATACACTATTTTTTCCATTTTGACGTATAAAAAACAATCCCCACTGTCTTGAGGACAGCGGGGATTGCAAAATATCAATAGAACTGATTAGATCTGAGGACCGGAGGGGATCAAAGCAATGGCTGCGTCGTTGTCGCAATATTGCTTGAAGTTTTCAATGTACATGCCGGCCAATTTCTTGGCTTTGGTTTCCCATTCGGCTACGTCAGCGTACGTGCTGCGCGGGTCGAGGATGTCGGAAACGCCTTCCAGTTTAACAGGAGCGGTCAAGTTCATGATGGGAATTACCTGGCTTTCAACTTTGTCGATGCTACCGTCGATGATGGCGTCGATGATTGCGCGGGTATCTTTCAAGGAGATACGTTTGCCAGTGCCGTTCCAACCGGTGTTCACCAAATAAGCCTTGGCATCGTTTTCTTTCATCTTCTTAACCAGCGTGCTGGCGTATGCAGTCGGGTGCAGCGTCAAGAAGGCTTCGCCGAAGGCAGGAGAGAAGGAAGGAACCGGTTCGGTGATACCGCGTTCGGTACCAGCCAGTTTGGAGGTGAATCCGCAAAGGAAGTGGTATTGAGCCTGGTTGTCGTCCAAGATGGAAACCGGAGGCAATACTCCGAATGCATCGGCAGAAAGGTAAATGATCTTCTTGGCGTGGCCTGCACGTGAAGGAGAAACAATCTTATTAATGAAATAGATCGGGTAGGAAACGCGGGTGTTTTCCGTAGCGGACTGGTCGGTGTAGTCAATTTCACCCTTGTCGTTCACGGTTACGTTTTCCAACAGTGCATCACGACGAATTGCGCGCCAGATGTCCGGTTCGTTTTCTTGGCTCAGGTTGATGACTTTGGCATAGCAACCACCTTCGTAGTTGAATACACCGTGGTCGTCCCAACCGTGTTCGTCGTCACCGATGAGGTAACGTTTCGGGTCGGCTGAAAGCGTGGTTTTGCCAGTTCCGGATAGGCCGAAGAATACAGCGACGTCGCCGTCTTTGCCTACGTTAGCAGAGCAATGCATGGAAGCGATACCACGTTGGGGCAAGTAGAAGTTCATCAAGGAGAAAATACCTTTTTTCATTTCGCCGCCGTACCAGGTACCACCGATGATCTGCATCTTTTTGGTCAAATCGAACAATACGAAGTTTTCGGAGTTCAATCCTTGTTCTTTCCAGTTCGGGTTGGTGGTCTTTGAACCGTTCAGACATACGAAATCGGGTTCGCCGTAGTTAGCCAGTTCGAAATGTGACGGACGGATGAACATGTTGGTCACGAAGTGAGCCTGCCATGCAACTTCCATGATGAAGCGTACTTTCATGCGGGTATCTTCGTTGGTACCGCAGAACGTGTCAACCACGTACAATTTGGGGGAAGCGGAAAGTTGTTTGGTTACCAGACCTTTGCAGCTTTCGAAAACTTCACCGCTTGTCGGACGATTGATGGTTCCGTCCCACCACATGGCGCTATCAGTAACGGCATCCTTTACAAAGAATTTATCTTTGGGAGAACGCCCGGTGAATTTGCCTGTGTAAACAGCCGTTGCTCCGGTGTTGGTCAACTTGGCTTTTTCAAAACCTTCGTTTGCGGGGTTCATTTCATCCTGAAACAACACTTCGTAGGAAGGGTTGTGTACAATTTCGAAATTACCCGAAATGCCGTACTTGCTCAAATCTAAATTTGCCATTTTAAAAATAATGAATTGATTTATACTGATTTAACTATCTTTTCGAAAACCTTCTTTTGGAAGGACAAAGATAGAGACAAAAATCCAAAAAAAGGTGTTAATTAAAGAAAAATTTCTTTATTGCACGAAATATTCATTTTTGTGCATTTTTATAAATTTTTTCGCAAAACGAAGCGGTCAGAATCCTTTTTTATACATTTGCAAAAAACAATTAATACCATGAAAGTAGTCAATCTTTCCGAGCACAATTCCCTCCTAAACCAGTTTCTGCTGGAAATTCGAAGTGTTGAAATCCAAAATGACCGTCTGCGTTTTCGCCGCAATGTGGAACGCATCGGAGAAATCATGGCTTACGAAATCAGTAAGGAATTGTGTTACAGCGAGAAAAAAGTCCAAACACCTCTGGGAATCGCTCCCGTGAACACCATTGACAATCAGATAGTATGTTCCACGATACTTCGTGCCGGTTTGCCCTTTCACCACGGTTTCCTCAGTTATTTTGACCAGGCTGAAAACGCCTTCGTATCTGCCTACCGTAAATATAAGGATGCGCTCAAGTTCGAAATCAACATCGAATACATCGCATCACCTTCCATTGAAGGGAAAACGCTCATCATTACCGATCCCATGCTTGCCACCGGGAGCTCGTTGGAACTCTCCTACGGGGCCTTATTGACCAAGGGCACGCCGGCGAATCTCCATCTTGCTACCGTCATAGCCAGCCAAGCCGGTGTGGATTATGTGCAGAAATGTTTTCCAGAAGGAACTACCCTTTGGTGTGCGGCGATCGATCCGGAACTGAACAGCCACTCCTACATTGTCCCGGGTTTGGGCGATGCAGGTGACTTGGCGTACGGGCAAAAAGAATAGCATTTGATATTCCATAAAAAAACCTGGCCGAAATAGACCAGGTTTTTTTTGTGCTCCTATGGATCAATACCAACGCGGATCCCCAGCAACACCCTTGCCAGCGAAACTGGCATCTTTCAAGGTGAATACACCATTCAATGGATTGTTCCAAAGTGCAGTGGATGCTCCGGAATAGGATGCCATCTTTCCCTTGATGGAAAAGTTGATACCGCCGACCGGTGTTTCATCGATGTAGTCCGTAGTGTAATAACACCCTGTCACTGTCACCGTAGCATTGGCAGAACGCATGCCTGCTGCGATGGAGCCACCTGCCGTCGGGCCGGTGCTCCCGAAAATGCAGTTCTTGATGGTGATGCCATCGGTTGCACTAAATACTGCGGTATTGAAATCGAACAGCAAGCGTGTTGCAGGATCCTGATCGGCCTGATTGATGGTACAATTCGTCAAACTGACTTTGCCCATGGGGTAAGCCCCAGTTTTCAAAATCAACGAGCCCTTGAAATTATACATCGTACAGTTGTTGAACGAGATGTTGGTGATGTAGTCTTTCGTGTTGACATTCACCAACGCATAGGTGCTTCCGAACCCGATTTCATTGATAATGCAATTGTCGTAGATCAAGTTGTTGATTTTCTGTTCCTTACCATCTTTCAAACGCATCGGAGTCCTTCCGAAGTTGTGAATCTTGCAGTTGGTGAACGAAAGCGTTTCCAACGTGAACTTCGCGCCATTGTTGATGAGGTAGTCAATTTTGGTGGCACTCGTGTTGTTGGTGACGTATCCAGTGAAATCAATGTTTTCGAAGGCAATCTTGTCAACCGTGAAGGTATCGATGCCGATCATGGCCGTACCCGATGTTGTTCCGGTCGCCATACAAATGACGGGTAAACTGGTTCTGGTACGTCCCCTAACCTTGATGTTCTTGTTGAACAGGTAGGAAACAGTTCCGATGGTATAAACAGCACCTGAATCCAACACGATGACTTGACCTGCGGTGGCATTGTTCAGCGTGGCAACGAGATCTCCCGTATGGGCGGCACTCAGAAAGACATCGCCTTCAACCAACACCTTGACCGTACCGCGCAAAATGGTTTTGTTATAGATCTTGACCGTGTAATTGGCATTCGGCAGTGCAGAAACCTCCTTCTCACCAGCAAGAGCCTCACTGGCTGAAATCGCAACCGTTGAATCCGGCAAACCTACGGCAGTGTACACCAAGTGTGTTACATTGGCGCCGGGCAACCATTTGACATTCGTTTTGTGGATGTCGTCCATGTACGAAGAATAACCCGTAAAGATGTTTTCAGCCGGCGTCTTAAAAGTCAGTGTTCCATTAAACTTGGAGCTTTTAGTAGAATCGGCGGCGTTTGCCCGAATTCTGACAGAGTAACGCGTTTCACCGGCCAGTTCAGCCAAATACGAGGTTTTGGAAGTCGTATCCCTCAAAAATAGGTTGGTACTGTCGAAAGCAAGGCTATCCGAGTAGATTTCAACCGTATAATTTGTGGCATTGCTCACCGTGGACCAGGTGATGTTCGCTTTGACGCCACTCTGAGCAACATCCAAATTGATGGGACGGAACAGATAAGGCAATTCCAACAGGTTGATATCCTCCGTGCAGGAGGTGAACATCCCTCCAATACAGGTTGCGGCCATGATTGCCAGCAACAGATAAGTTGATTTTATTTTTTTCATGTCTTTAGTGGTTGAAGGATGATTAATTGCCATATCCGTAATCGTTCGACAGTTTTCCATTGCTTCCAAGGATGATTTGGTGCATGATAGGCAGCAACTGGCGTTTGTCCGGATTCTGAAGGTACATGTGCGTGTTGAAGCCATCACTCAGGTAAAAATCACTCGACGTACTGGATATTCCCTTGGTCCAATCTTTTTTGACCCATCCTCCGGTCGGATCGGTGGTGGTTTTAACATCCGTTTCTCCACGGTTCAATCCGTAAATAACCAACACGCGCTCGCCTGGGGCGATGGTGCTGTCAACCGCCATTTTGTAGTAGATGATGCTGGGGACGGTGGCATAATTGCCGGTTCCGTTTCGTAGTGCCGTCAGGTTGGACGAGGCTGAATCAATTTTAGTCTTGAGCTCTCCCCAACGAATCAAATCGTACTTGCGGATATTTTCGCCACAAAGTTCGAAAGCTCTTTCCTGCTTGATGTTGTTCAAGGTAAGCGGCAAGTCATAAGCAGAAGGGGTGTTTAGCGGTTGGCCAAAAGCACGACGGCGAACTTGATTGAAATAGTCTGCGCCTTCGGTTCCGTTTAGAAATAAATCGGCTTCGGCAAACATCAGCAAGACGTCGGCATAACGCAAAACGATTGGGGCGACACCATCATCCGTACCGGTAATTGGTACGCTCAACCATTCTGAGCGCCATTTGCCAAGATTGAAGCCGGTCACGCCACTGGCGAGCGATTGTTCCATCACGTTCAGCGTAACGTTCTTCACCACTTTGTAGGGCACGACGGTGATGTCGCGACGGGTGTCATTCTTGTCGAAATCGTAAAAGAAACTCGGCATCACTTTGAACTGGCCACCAACAGCAACAGTGTTGTGCGATCCGGTTCTGCTATCCGCTTCCCGGGGTAAGCCGAGATTGTACAACATGCGGCCACGGTTCCCGAATTTATAAGGCAGTTGCCAAATGACTTCCCGACCTGGGGTGACGTTGTTCTGACATTGTTGATAGAAAATGGTCTTGTAGGTGCTGTCCAATTTATAATGGCCATCCGTGATGATGTCCCGGCATGCATTGCGGGCTATCGTATAGAGTTCAGCCTTACGGGTATCCGATACGGTAATCTTGATGGCGATTGAGTCGGAAGCCGTGCTGTCCGGACGCATGGAATATCCTGCGGCAGAAAGGCAAATCCTGGCCAGCAGACCCCTTGCAGCATCTTTACTGATTCGCTGTGTCGTAGCGGTAAAGGTTCCGCCAGGGGCTGAAAGCAAGGTTGAGGCTTCTTGCAAATCGGCAATGATATGGTCGTAGATGACGTCCCGGTTCGTTTTCGACACATAAATGTTGTCGGCATTGACGGGAACGAATCGTGCGGGAACATCTCCCCACCATTTGATGAGGTCGTAAAAGAAAAAGGCTCTCAAGGTCAATGCTTCACCCAACAACTGGCCCATATCGTTCCCTGCAGCCGGGTTTCCAAAAGTTCGAATGCCTTCTATGGCCAAATTTGAGCGTTCAATTCCACCATATACTCGGTTCCATGGATTGGCATCGTTGTCGTTGTACCCTTCAGCAACCGTAGTGTTGGCGCTGTAAAGTGAAAACAAGTCGTCCACCTTGGTGTAGGTACCCACTTTCGTGTCTGCCCAACCTGAACGATACTCCAGGTCTGTGTTGGTCCCCATTTGCAACCACATGCGGTTTCGATAGGAATTGTTTTCAGCAAAAATCTCATAGATGGACGCAATGCCAATGTTGGCTTGATCGGGTGTTCCAAAAACGATGTCGTCGCTGTAGTTGGAGGCGCTTGACACCGTCAGGATGTCACTGCAAGAAGTGAATGTTCCGAAGGCCAGAAGCGCAAATAACGGAAGGATGATGTATTTTTTCATTGTGATTCTGGTTTTTAAAAGGTTAAGTTAACTCCAACATTGAAGGAGCGGCTTTTGGGATAAGCCGAATAATCAACACCTGGGGTGGCCGGTGATGAGCGGCGTGAATCGACCTCGGGGTCGTAACCAGAGTACTTGGTGAGCGTATATAGATTGTAAGCCGTACAATAAACGCGCAGTTTTTGAACATGCAGGTTTGACATCAGATCGGCGGGCAATGTATAACCGATGGTCAGGTTGTTCAATCGGAGAAAGGAGCCATCTTCAATGGCCCAGGAGGTCGTTGCATACCTGCCGGTCGGAACTGCCCAAATGTCGGCATTTGCATTGGCCGCTTCCAAAAGAGCAGGATCGGTGATGCGTTCGCCCGTAGCCCAATCCACTTGAGAATAGGAATTCTGCATCGTAGTCAGCAAGTTTCTGTACTTATAATACTCGCTGCACATTTCAACCTTGTTGGCATTGTAGATTTGGTTTCCATACACCCAGTTGAAATTGGCTGAAAAGTCCACATTTTTGTAATTGGAGGTGAAGTTGAACGAGCCATAATGTTTCGGGTTGGTATTCCCAATCACAACACGGTCCGCTTCGGTGATGGAACCGCTTCCGTCCTTGTCAAAAAGCTTCATGGCGCCCGGTCCCCAACTGAGACCGTCAATGGCGCTGTTGTCCACGACTCCAGCGTTGGCCACCCATTTACCGCTGGTCCAAGTGAAGTCGGAGGCATCGTATCTGCCAATGTTCTTATACCCGTAAATTAAACCCACCGGCGAACCTGGTGTCACGACAAAGCTGTTGGAGGCTTCCGATTGGCTTGTCCAAGCTTCGTTGAACTGATAGGAAGTGAACGTTCCGAGATTGTCCACATTGTTGTGGTTTGTACTGATGTTGAACCCAAAGTCCAGGTTGAAATCTTTGCTTTGGACCAAACTAGCGTTTACATTGAATTCCAAACCTTGATTGGAGGTTTGGCCCATGTTCAGCCATTTGTAGGCATAGCCAGAACCGGAGACCGGCAGTTGGATCAGCAAATTCTTGGTCGTATTTTTATAAGCTTCAATCGTACCACTGATTCGATTGTTCAAGAACCCCCAATCGAGACCGACGTTGCGGGTGATGGTCGTTTCCCAAACCAAATCCGGATTCGGCATGACAGCCACCAGCTTATCGGCGATGTACGAACCGACCGTCATGATGGATTGCGGGAAATCGGTAGGCAACCAGTTGGTGGGAGACAGCGAATAGCTACGCATATAGGCGGCATTGCTGATATTGTTGTTCCCGGAGGCACCATAGCTTGCGCGCAGTTTCAAATTGGAGAGCCAGTCTTTGGTGTCCACCATGAATTCTTCGTCAGAAATGCGCCAACCAGCGGAGAACGATGGGAAGTAGCCCCACCTGTGTCCTTTGGCGAACTTGCTGGATCCATCCGCACGAAAGGTCGCTGCCAGCAAATACTTGCCTTGAATGTCGTAATTCACGCGTCCGAAGAATGAAAAGAGCACTTCATCGGGGAACGTGTAGTCCTGACTTTTAATCGTGCCTGAATCCGGATTGGCCCAAGCTTCGTGGGACAAATATGTTTGAGGCATACCCTGAATATCGTCCAGATGGTAATTGGACTTCTTCATATAGGTTTCCTCACCGACAATGACGTTGATGTCTTGGCTTTCCAAGATGTTGTCCTTCTTGAAGTTGATGGTGTTTGAATTCTGAAAAACCGTCGTATACGTATTCCTAAATGAAATGGCGGGTGCAGGCAGGTTGTTTCTTTTTCCGGCGCCACCATCCTTGACGAAATAGGAACTCAGCCCATAAAAGCGTTCGTCATTCTTGGTTGTCCGCTCCCAACCGAAATTGGAGTTGAGGCTCCAGTTCTTGAAAGGAGTGATGGTCAGTCCACCGTTCAGTTTGTAATCGCTGGTATTTTGATAACGGTTGTTGTCCTGTGAGTTGACAAGGGGAGAATACAGGTTGGATATAGCGTCTTCATCGTCGTTCTGGGCAACGAGGTTGGTCAAATTGATGGGCTGATAAACCACTGCGCTTTTTACGCGGGAGTCGTTGGTCGATTTTTCAGTACCCGTCACATCGTTGGTACCCGATCCATTCACCACCGTGTTGGAATATCGGGCTGCCAAATTTATTTTCATCCAATTGATCGGTTTGATGTTGAATTTGACGCTGGCGTTGTTCCTAGTGAAATCGGACATGATCATGATGGCCTTATCGTCAATACGGCTGAAGGTTGCGTCGTAATCGAACGTCTTGGTCCCACCTGTGACGGATAGACTGTGATTTTGCGTCGTACCCGTTCTGCCAAACGTTTCGTCCTGCCAGTTGGTCGCATTCATATAGTTGTACAAATCTAAATCGCCGAAACTGCCGAAATACGTTTCATACTCACTTTTTACTTTGTTGTCGCCGTACAGCGCACGTTCGTATTGTTTCCGTGCAAACTGATAAGGAGAAAGCACAGCCAACTCCTTGGTGATGTTCTTGATGCCGACATAACCGGCGTAATTGATTCTGGTTTTGCCTGGCTCACCCGATTTGGTCGTGATGATGAGAACCCCGTTCGCACCGCGTGAACCATAAATGGCGGTGGAGGAAGCATCCTTCAGTACGTCACATGTCTTTATTTCACTGGGTGATAGGTCTTTGATGTCGTCTCTGGCGAAACCGTCCACAATATAAAGTGGGGAGTTGCTTTGCGTGATGGAACCGCCGCCACGTACCCGAATTTTAATTTCTGCATCGGGCGAACCCTCCGTCGTGGTCACCTGAACGCCCGGCATTTTACCGGTCAGCGCTTCGGCAACCGTAGCAACCGGAATATCCCTCAAAGACTTTTCGCTGACGGACGAAACCGAGCCGGTCAGATCTCTTTTTCGTTGGGTTCCGTAACCGATGGCGACGACTTCGTTCAATGAATAGGCATTGTCCTTAAGAACGATGGATAGTGTTCCCTCCTTGATTTCCACTTCTTTTTTGTCCAACCCGATGGATGATACGATGAGGGTTGTTGCAGAAGTCGGCACATTGAAAGAGAAATTTCCATTCACGTCCGAAATGATGCTTTTGGTTGTACCTTTTGCCACGATGGTGGCGCCAATAATGGGTTCTCCTCTTTCATCCTTTACGGTTCCCTTGACCGTTTTTTGCTGGGCAAAGGAAAAAAATGAAAAAGCGAGGAACGCGATTAGCATGAAAAGTCTGTTTTTCATTCGATCAGAATTTGTTATTGTATTAGATAGTGCAGTCCTTAAAATCAAGAAACGAAATTCATGTGTTTTGCATGACAATGATACGTTGCTTTTTTTTTAGCGATGTGGAATAAAACAAACATTTCTGTCGATTTTTTGACGTTTTTTAATAAACGAAAAAGGGCCACCCGAAGGCAGCCCTTTCTGAATGAGATACAAAACCGATTATAGGATGGCTTTGATGTTTTCGTTTCCGATTTGTAGGATATAAATGCCTTTTTTCAGACCCGTGAGTTCATTTATTCCTTCAACAACCTTAACGGAGCGTACAACTCTGCCAAGCATGTCGTAAACGGATAGTTTTCCGGCGATGGCTGCTTTTACATAAATGCTGTTGCCCGAAGTATAAACCGTATTGTCGGTCTTCAGGTTAATCACACTTGAACCCATGTCAAGATCAGCGTATACAACTATTTTGGAGATGTATGCATATTCGAACTTCTTGTCGGAGGAAGCGACGGCATAAAGGGTGCTGGTTGGATCGGAAATCCAACGGACATAAACGACATCCTTGTCTTGAGCTTCAACAGGCATGTTTCCTTGCAATGTTTTCCACTTGCTCCACAAGCTGGCACTGTCGGAGGGCATGGAATCGGTCACAAAAGTGGTGTAGTTGATGCTGTCCAACGAGTATTCGATTTTTTGGATTTTGCGGATGTTGTTGTCCGTTGAGATGGCGGAGGAGACTTTAAGACCGGTTTTGCCTTTCGTCGAGAATTTGATGTACAGAAAATCCGGTTTGGCCTTGGCATTGAAACTCTTGCGCAATGCACAGTTGTTCAATTCCAAACCGGTAAACTTGTTGTTTCGGGTTCCAAAGTTGGCAGCCAACGTATCCGGACCAAGTACCATGTTCATGACGCCTTTGTTCAATGGATCCAAGGCAACATTGGAAACTAGGCTGTAATAGGTGGCGTTGTTGGCTGTCAGGTGTGAGAAGTCCCAAGCCAACATATACGGAAGTTGGGTAAAATTAGCCGTCACGTTCAAATCGGCGTTGAGCGTGTCGATACGTGTCAGGTTGGTCTTGCCATCGCTCCAGCCTAAGAACGTATTGATGGCATGCGTGTTCAGGGTAGTCGTGATGATGTCACCGGCATAGTATTGAGTACGGGCCGGCGTTACGGTATAAGTCGCCGTGTTTGTTCCTTTTAGGGCGATGGTGACGGCACGAGCCTGAAGTGCATCGTAATGGGCAACCAATTTGGTGTTGGCCGTGATGTCGAACTTGTAGGGGTTGACTGTCGAAATTACGGTGCCAAGCGTGTCACGCCAGTTGACGAAGGTATAACCAACAACGGTGGATGCCGAAACGGTAACGGAAGTAGCGTTTTCATAAACGCCCTTGGCTGGCGTGACGACGGCTGTCGCCAAGTCGGAAACCACTACCAATGTTCTGGGGTTCTTATAGGTCAGAACCCAGCGTGGATCACCAATCGGACCGCCAGTAGAACCAGCTGTGGTCATCGGATTGGTGAACAAATAGGAATAATCGCCGTTTTGAGGATTTGCAAAATCAGTCCAATTGACTCCAAGGCTTGCCATCGTATTTTGAGGAATCGTATCCAACGAGATGAATCCGCCCTGTCCGTCCGTATCGATTGATTGGCCTGAACCCCAACTGTTGTATCCCTGAACCAAATTGTTCGAAGCAGTGACCAAACCATAACGGGCGGTCAGAATTTTTGGTTTGGCTAAGGTCGACATGTCCACATTCGTCGCATTCACCCAATTCGGAACCATGAAGACATTGTTCTTGAAGTTGAACTGAGCTTCTTGCCCCAAGTACGAACCAGTAGCGATGAGCGCTCCCTGATTTTGAGTAATGCTTACCGTATTGTTCTCAAAGTTGATGATGGCGTTGCGTCCTTGATTCGGATCGGAATAGTTCATCGTAAAGATGCTTTTCATATAAGGCAAATCATAGAACGTATTGTTCTTGATATCAACTTCAACAGGTAAATGTCCCAAGTAAAGCAAGGGCCAATTGTTTCCAGTTGTCAAGGTCGTATTATGAACCTTGCAGTTGGACATTTCAAGATATTCGATGTCACCGCAACTAGCCCACCGTTGAGTCGGTGAAATACTATCCGGTTTGACGCTACGGAACAAGCTGCGGACAGTTTTGGATATCTCACAATGACGGAAAATCAATTTCGTCATGTTCGCATATTTCTTGTTGAAATAAATGACCTGACCTGACGTCCCATCCGGAGAACGATACTGAAGGTGCAAGTTCTCACAAATGAGGCCGGTAGTTACACCATCTGCCAGGGTTACCCCGTCAAATTCAGTTTGAAGGATGGGCAAGGAATCGGGTGATTGACCTCTGACGGTGATTAAACCCCCTGCGGCAGGTAGGTTCACCGCTCCGGTGTTCAATATGACACCACCGTTGTAACCCACCGTGATGGTATCACCATTTGCCAATGTACCCCAGGCAGTGGTAAATTGTGTTTTGGTGGTAACCAGCGTGTTCTTCGCCTGCATCGCCAGCGAAAGACACAAAACAATCAAGAGTAAAACATGTTTTTTCATAAAATCATTATTAGGTTAATAGTTAAAAAAGTTCGTATATTCTATACAGTCATTTTTCGTGTCTCGGCATAGCCAAAGTAAACTTTGTCTCTGTACTCGCTACTTAAAACGTTCATTTGTTATCGCCGTTCAAGTCCCAATCGACCCAATAACCACCGGCTTCGATTGCACTTCGTATTTCAGCTTGTTTGGCAAGTGGATATTTGGGTACGACACGGTCGGCGACGATGGAAGGTTCATGGTGGCGTTCAGCCATTTTGATTAAATAACTGTAGGCTTTCCCTTCTCCAGGGTATTCCAGCAAGTATTCATCAGCCAATGCCAAATCGTACAGACGGATTCGTTCGGTTTCCGAAAGATTGTATCCGGGATCCGTTTTTCCGGGCAGCATATGATTGGCTCCGCGTACACATCCGACGATGCCGATGTCGCCATATCCGCCGTTGGGTGCCCACCAAGTGGAATAATTTGAGCTCCAGTCACTGGGCATGTAGGAGGCATAGGTGAATTCGTTGGTCATGCCTTGATTCAGGATGCATCGGGCTTGTCTCCAATTACCAAGATGATTTTCGGCTTCGGCCAGTAGAAAATGGAAATCCATTCCGCGCTGCAGGATGATGGTGGGCATGATCTCAAAGATCTTACTTTTAAGGTAGCTTCCTCTAAAGTAGTAATTTTTAGTGAAGCAGGTGTCACCGTTGATGATGTTCATGCAAATCTTTTGGGTAATGCCGCGGATATCCGTTTCAATGTACTTATGGATGGCGTACGAAGAGGGACGCAGGTAATATTTCCCAGGATAGGCCGGACAAAAATATTCAACAAGTCGGTTGGTCTGATCGTTTTTATAATCGTACATGATGCCTGAAACCATCTGATATTTGTTACCAAGCTGTTCCGTAAAGAATTGCTGATAATAAGTCCCCGTCAATGGGATGTTGCAGGCGTACATCGAATTCGGAACTGGGTAATAAGGGTCGGCCAATGGGTCTTGGCTTTGCACATTGTACATGAATTGAAGAATGTTGTCCCTCATCCAACTCCAATCGTCGGGTAGACCACGCCAGGAAAGCAACTCGCAACGTAAGAGCAACCAATTCGGGGTCAGGTAATTCCAATGGCGGTAGGTGTCCTTATTGGCACTTTCCGGGTCCAGCCAGCTTGCCCAATCCATTTCAAGATTGGCAGGAATGCGTTCGTTTTTGTACACGACGAGGCCAGAATCCAGCAAGTTAACACATTGATTCACAATAGCCCCCATGTTGTTCATCGGAGTGAAGATGGTTGAATCCTTCAGGTTGCCCAAGTCTTCGAGCGGGTCGTCAAACCAATACGCTTTTCCATAAATTCGGCCAAGGGTGTAATACGCCCAGACCTTGATTCGGATGGCGCTGCTGATCATACTGTTGAAGTCCGTTTGAGAGGATTCGTCCATGCTGTCGCCAATGCGGATGTGGTATTCCCGCATTTTGCTGAAGAAATCGTTGCATGCGATGATCACGGCATAATAACAGAGGGGGTTGGCATAAGAATTCCCCTTGGTATCCCTGTAATTGTAGATGTCTTGCAGTTCAACCGGAGCGTTACCGGTCACTTCCATGTAATCGGCCCTGGTATCGGTTAGAAAGATGGCTTGATCACCGGCTTTCTGCATCTTGGTCAGAATGCCCAGATAGCCTTTGTACATCTCATCATCTTTGGAGATATAGTCCTTAGCGTTGGTGATATTGTCCGGGTCTGTATTGAAGAACTCCGTGCAGGAGGTCAATGCCAGTATGCTGATCAGTAAAAAGCTCTTGAATAGTTGTTTCATAGTCATTAGAAGTTTAAGCTGACACCCATTTTCACGGTAATTGGTAACGATACTTTGGCATAATCGATACCCTGCAAGGATTCATTGTAGGAATAGGAGAATTCGGGGTCGCTGCCCAGGTAGTTGGTCAGTGTGTACAGATTTTCCGCTACCAGGTAGAGCGAACCTTGCCTGCAGAAGTGGAGCAAGCCATTCTTGAAATCGTAACGGAGGGTGATGCTTCTCAATTTGAGGTAGGAAGCGTCTTCGATCCAACGATCGGAAAATAGGTTGTTGCCGGAAGGATCGCCATAGGCTGCACGGGGCATGGTCGTCTGCTGACCTTCGATTTGCCAACGGTTGAGCACGGATCCAGACTGGTTGTAGAAATACTGCATCGATTCCAGACTTCTTCGAATGGCATTATACGCTTTGTTCCCAACGGAATACCCGAAATCGGCAAGCAGGGAAACTTGTTGATAACGGAACGAAAGGTTCATGCCGCCGAATACGTCCGGAGTGGCACTACCCAACAGCACTTTGTCTTTGGCGTTGATGGTTCCGTCTACAACCTGATCGACAAACCGGACATCACCAGCTTGATACGGATTTCCATAAATGTTGGTCAATCCACTGTTGACGGCTTCATCCGTTGTCGCATAGACGCCGTTGGTGCGGTATCCGTAAAACTGATAGGGCGATTGGCCCTTACGTAGCATGATGGTGGCGTCATCTCCGTTGAAGGACTTGAGTGACGTGGACAGTTCGGTGCTGTTGCCCAAGGATGTGACGATGCTCGATGCTCTGGAGGCGGAAGCTCCGATGACCAAATCCATGTCTTTGGTATGCAATGGATTGAATCGAACGGCTACTTCAAAGCCTTTGGTTGCAATTTGCCCTACATTGTCGAAATACTGACTCGAGCCATAAACGCTTGAAACATCTCTTGCGATGAGCAAATCGAAGGCATTTGCCGAATACCCGTTCAGTTGCAGGTTGAATTTATTATCGAACATAGACATGTCAAGGCCCAAATCCAGCTGGTCTTTCTTTTCCCACTGCAACTTGGTGTTGGGCACGTTGGAGCGGGTGATGGTGCCCAGATTGAAGAAGTTGGAGTTCTGATAATAATTTTTGGAATAGTTGGAGGAGAACCGGCTGTTTCCTGTCCTGCTGACCTCGGCTGTCACATTGAGCATCGATATGTACGAAGGAAGCACTCCTAGATTGGCGGTCATGAATGTCAGTCCAAAGGAGGGGAACAGGCCGAAACGGTCTGTTTTGACGCCAGATACGGATGATCCGTCCACGGCAAGGTTGAAAGTCCCTTTCAGCAATTGGTTGTAAATATAATCGGTGTGAAGGTTATAGTTCAGCCATTTCCATTCTAAGTTGTTGCCTGAAATGTCCCAATCGTCAACAGCCGTTCCCAGCGTCTGATTGTAATCGTTCGGGGTATTGTAGGCAGCCGAACGGTCGTATTCAAGGGTCCGCCCCATGTATCGGACGCCCATATTCGCCAGTACTTGATGCACCTTGTTGAAGGTCCGTTTGTACAAGGCGCTCAAACCGTAGTAATTGGTCGAATTCTGGATGACGCCCTTGCGTACTGTGTTCAGCCCTGTATTGTAATATTGGGGAACGATGGCCCGATCGGTGACTCCTGGAATGAAAATGCTTTCTTCCGTATAGTTGTAATACAGATTGAGCATGGCAGTCAGGGTCAGATAGTGGTTGGCTCGGTAATTCAAGCCCAGCCGGATGTTGGCGTCGTAAATCTTGTCGTTGGCTTCCACCGTATTTACGATGGCGAGTGGATTGCTCACGTTGTCGTAGGCGAAGGTCGGATTACTGTTCACATTCCAGCCGTTAAAAGTGGAATAACCATTCAGGATGTTGCCGTCAGGTTCCTTTTTGAACGGACTCAGCATCGGCATCATGAGGTAGGAGGAGGTGATGGCGTTGGTCGCTGTCTCGCTGCCCTGTTCCTGTAACTGGCTGTTCACGTAATACAAGCCGACATTGGTGAAGATATCGACATTGCGGCTTACCAGAATGTTGGAATTGATCAAAGTGTGATAGCGGTTCGTTTGTGTGTTCCCCAAAACGCCTCCTTCTGAGGTGTATCCGAAGGCGATGTTGTACTTGGCGATTTCGTCACCGCCTTCCACGCGGAAGACATTGTCCGTTACGAACGCTGGACCTTGAACTTCCTTGTTCCAATTGGTGTTGTTATTGAATAGGTAGGTGTCGTAATTCTCCGTATTCTGGAGAAAAGGATAATCGGTGTAAATGGATGAAATTAAGCCGTATCGGGTCATGCCGACGTCTTGCAGATAGGTTTTGTAGTCGGAAACGTTCAAAACCGGAATGCTTCTGCTTGGCATGCTGAAGCCATACTGCCCGTTGAAGGAAATCCGGGTTTCCAGATTGTTGGAAGTAGCCTGTTCCGTCTCGATGAGGATGACTCCGTTGGAACCAAGCGAACCATAGACGGCTGCATCGGCTCCTTTCAAAACGGTGATGTTGCGAATGTCTTGTGTGTTGAAACCGAAAAGGGAACTTCTGGAATAGCCGTTGATAACGTCGGATATTTCTTCGTTACCGAAATGCGGTACGCCGTTCACGACGATGAGTGGCGAATTTGCTGCGACGAAGGAATGGATGCCTCGAAGATTAAGATACCCGCCTTCACCTGGCATGCCGCTTTTGCGGACGATTCGCAAGCCCGGCACTTCATCTTGCATGGCAAGGTCGATGGTAAAGTCTTTTTTCAGATCAAGCTTCTTCACACCTTGTGTACTGGCGCTTTTATACTCACGGAGTTGGGTGTAATCCGGCAGTTTGACCGAACCATTGTAATTGACTTCGGTTACCGGAACCAGCACGATGGTTTTTGGTATCACGTTGCTGCTCAAGGGGTATTCCCTATCATAATAGCCTTCAGCCACAATTCTCAACGTGTATTTCCGATTGCTCACTGGTAATTGAAACGACCCGTCCTTGCTTGAAATAGCAGAGGAATGTCCGTCGGAAACCGAGAAAATAGCCCCTTCGACAGGCTGACCATCGGTTCCTTGAACTTTACCGGTCAACATGTTGTCCTGAGCGTTCAGGTTAAAAGCCAATACACCAGCGAAAAGGACCAACAGTATAGATTTCTTCATCATATCCTCTTTCATTTAATAGTTATTCCTGGTCGGACGAAGGCACCAATGGTACATCATCAATTGAGTCACGTTGTTTTTCGTACGCTGGTTGGTCGGATCGTACAGATAGGAATCATCGTTCGATTCGATGGTGATGGTAAAATTGCCGCTGTGAGGAATAGTGACAACGGCCACTTGGTAACCGTCCGTATCATAAGCGACGGACTTCGGGTCTTTCTCGTACCAGTACCTCCAATCAAATCCTTCGGGATAGCAAATGGAGGAGCTACCGTAATAATCCAAATCACTTGCAGCACCACGGTCAAAGTGGAAGTTGGAGCCTGTTGCCTGCAACAGCATGTCATGCACAACCTCCCGGTCGTTAAACCAAATGTTGATGGAATAGCGCAGGCTGTGCTTGAACCCCATGCGCAGGTTGTATTCCCCTGCTGGAAGGCAAACTTCGGTCAACTTATTGGTAGCCGAATTATACAACAACCCGTCGTAATTCACGCTGCAAACCAACGAGTCTTTAATGGCAGCGGCGCTGGGAATGGCCGTCAAAACGTGGTAATACATGGTCGGTAGGGTCGCCGAAAGGGTGAAACTGCTTTGGGCATCGTTCAGAATCTGTGGTTCAACCCAGTTTTTCCAACGGAAATATTTCGTTTTCTGGGCAGCGGTAGTGGCACCCCAAAGTTCGTAAAACTTCGATTTTACACGATAGATGACCACATGGTTCGGAATCTTCAAGTTATTCAAATAATATGCGACACCGTTGCTCAAGGCTACCGGATGAGCTGCATCGGCTGTCTGAACGGACGGACGCCAACGCGCCGGATCGATGGCATCGTAGGTTTTGGCGTCCTGCGTTTTGTCAATGACCATTTGATAACCGCCCACACAATCAAAATCAGGGGCTGAAGTCGTGACGTCTTCTGCTACTAATCTTTTGTCGACAAAGCAGGACCGTACAATCCATTTCTCAAACTTGGTCCTGTCGTCTGCCGTGGCTGCTCTGCCCAGCCAAACAGGAATGCTGTCCAATGCAGCGGAAATGGCGTGAGTGATCTGGCTGTTGGTAGGGATGAACATGGTGCTGAGGTAGTTTTCGGAACGCATGTCCCACATTTTCAAACCATCCACGGTATATCGGTCCATCAGGGTGTTTCGTACAGAAATGATGGAATCATAGGTCACATTGCCCTGTTGGTCCACTCCGGTCGGTGTACTGTTTTCTTGGTCAAAATAGAATTCCTCGTATTTCTTGACCAACGAGACAAATTGCGAATAGTTGCCACTTAGGCTTTGGAGCAAATCGTAAACAGATTTGCGGATGGGCACCACCTTTTCAACATAATAGACATAACCGTTGGTCGCCTTTACTTTTCGGGTTAGTTTGAAATTGTCCAGATAGGTCGTGCTATCCACCTTGTTAACCCAAATATTTTTACCCAATCGGGTACAGATGCCGAATCCCATCACCAATTTGGATGGTGAGACGGAAATATCGGAGACACTATTCAACGCCAGATCGGCATCGTTGGCCGAAACCCGTTCCGCCATGGCTGTGTTGTCGTAAACCATGAACGTGTATCCGTTTGAGACGGCAGTCTGCTCGTACATGCCCTGCTTGTCCAAGAGGGAGTCAATCCGTGACAAGTTGGATTGCGACTTGATGTAGCTTTCAATATCGCCGGACCAAATGACCAGATCTCCCGATTCCAAGTTGGACTGGGTATAATGTTCATCCCAGTTGTCTTGGCAGGATAAAAACCCTCCAGCCAGGAGGCAACAGGTCACTAGTGCTTGTATTTTGATCGTTTTCATATTCCTGAACATTATTGTGTAATCGGTACAAACTCAACATAATCCCACATCTGCCTGTAATTGGCATTCGTTTTGGCATTGATGTCCATCAGGGTCACTTTAAACGTGTGGCTTTCGGATTTGTCGAACTGAACCGCATCCCAAAGCACATCCGAGGCAACGCCGCTTGCATTGGAATTGGTCTGCTTGGCTACTTCCGTGAATTTGGCCGGCAAACCTTTCCACATGTAAAGCGATCGCTGGTAATCGTCCAGATTGATCTTGGTCAGACTTCCGCCGGTATAATAGCCTTTCAAACCCGCAGCGCCACCATAATAGAATACCACTTTGTATTTTCCCTTCACAATGGTGGGTGTTTGGAATTGGATGGTGCCGGCGTACCCTAGATTGATGATCATCAAGTTGTTCATATAAGCACCGTATTTATTAACGAGCGGGGTAGTGGACAAAGCCCAGCTGCATTTGAAGAATCCAATTTTTCGATACGTTCCGTAGGGGGATTTGGCCGTATTGGCCTTGTAAACGAATGAGGAAATATTACCCATGTTGCCCTCTCGAAGATCCTTGCTCAGGTCAATCTGGATTTCAGTCGATGTCAAGGCATTGGAGAAAACGTCGCCCTTGTTTTTAGAGGCGCCCCAAGCGTTGACGAAGGACTGGATGTCCGGATAATTGCATAAATCCCATCGAACGGCCACCGGGCTGGGCTCATAGACCGGCATGATGTTGTCAACTTTGTGGATGAGGCCGTTACGGGCTTGAATGCCGCTTCTGGTGATTCCAGTCGAGCCATTGATGAGGTCGGAGCCGTTCTTATGTTCGACGGTGATGACCTGGCTGTTCAGTTTTGTATCGAATAAAATGACCTGTCCTGTTTCCTGAAAAGTGAACAGTTCAGCCTTGGTATAACTTTTGCCGAGGAAATGATAGGCTACATATTGATACAATGCGTTGGTGGAATCGGTGTAGTTGGTGCCGGCATTCAGATGCGCTCTCAAATCGTCCAGAGTGTTGATGTTGGCTTGTTTGTAGATGGTGTCAGGCACTGCAAAACAAGTGAACCGAACATCATTAACGGAGAAACTTCCGTCCAGGTTGTAAGTGGTGTCGGCATACTGGGAAATCACTTTGTCGTAACCTGTTTTTTCAATGGCTTCCACGAAAACGGAATATTCTTTGTACGATTTAAGCACTTCCAGAATGGTTTCCGAAAGCGGGTGGATGACACCGCCCAACGTGTAGACCTCACCATTGGAGGTCGTGTGAGCCAACGCTTCCAAGCTAGCCTGGTTGTTCAGATAAATGTGGAGCGAATCCTGGATTTTGGAATTGGGCAGTTGGGCATCATCCACATCTTTGTTGATGAATCCGTAGGAAGTGGACAGGTAGGTGCCGAAAATGGTAGGAATGGGAACGGTTCCACCATCCACATAAGTGATGAAGGAGGATTCCCCCAGGTCGTAGTTGAGTATGTGTACTTGGGCAACGTACTTGGCATATTGTTTGCTCAATTCAGTAACGGAAGAAACGCCTTTCCAAGCTAGAAAAGCCCTCATGGCGTCATTATTCGGAGCAAACACGGTAGAAGTGGTGCTGGCATCGTTCAATGCGTTGTACATGTCGGCGTACTTCAAAAGCTCAATCCACATGGAAAAGTCTGCCGCATTCTTTTTCAAGAAGGAGGCATTGGTCAATTCAAGGTCCGCATTCGTCTTTTCAACATAAGTCTGATTCAAAAATGGATCGGAACAAGCGGAAAGGACAAACAGCAGTATGGGTAGTGCAAATGCTAACTTTCTCATAACGGCATCAATAATAATAGGGGTTTTGAACTAACAAGCTGTTTGCCTTCAATTCCGACTCACATACAGGCAGAAACAGTGCATCATCGTTGCTCAGTACCGAAATCAGCCACGATTCGCCCGCTTGCTTGTTGTAAAGGGTTACGTTGTCAACCAAAAAAGTCGTCTTGTATTTGTTGTGGTTTCTTCTGCCGAAACGCAGCAGGTCGTACCAGCATTTTCCTTCACCAACCAGTTCCATTCGGCGCTCATAGAGAATCATCTTCAACATGTCTTCTTCTTTCAAGTCGTCCGTAAAGACCCTTTCTTCCAGATTGGAACGTCTGCGGATGTCGTTGATCAGATCGATGGCTGTTTGCCAGTCTGCCTTGGAGTCGCTTTTTAACACCAAGGCTTCCGCCTTCATCAAATAGACTTCCGCCATCCGGTAAATGATGAAATTCGGGTCGTAATACGTGGCGGTACGTTTGTCAGATAACGTTTGTGAACCGCAATATTTCCAAACATAGCCTTTGGTGGCGGCCTCCCAGGTTAAGACATCGTCTGTATAATATCCACCGAACATCGACCGCACTGCTTCAAGTTGTTCTTCTTGGGTATAGGAATATTCCGAATTGAAATCCAGAAGCAATTGGTATGAAAGCTGGTATTTTCTGCTGGTATTCAGGTTATCAAAAAGGATGGGCAAGGAATTCGTTTGGTTTTCCTGATATTCCCATTGCAACTCGAAAATCGATTCGTTGCTGTTGCCGGGGTTGAACATGGAAAACCATTTGGCATGGGTAGGCGTAGTTAATAGCGCAGGCGCATTGCCAACGCTGGAGTGGATGAGGAAGTCGCAGAACTTGTCGGCTTCCGCATAATCTTCGGACCACAGGCATACATCGGCCATCAAGGCATATAAAGACCATTTGGTGGCACGACCTTTGGTTTCCCAGGTCGTATTGTAAGTTTCCTTAGCCGCTCCGGTAGCCAGCGCAGCCAAAATGTCGCTCTTGATTTGCTTGATGACCTCCGCTTCCGGTGATTTTGCCACATGGTAGGTGTGCGAGTCGTCTTCAAAAGCAGTGGTGATGAGTGGAACGTCCCTCCAGTTGCGAACCAAATAAAAATAACTCAGTGCTCTGAGAAAATAGGCTTCGCTGTAGTGTGCCTTCAACTCTTGATCTTCGTACGTGTCGTCCTTCAACTGTGCCTTTTGGGCATTGGCAAGCACGACATTCGCGATGTTGATGATCTGATAGAAAGAACCCCAATTGCAGATGGATTCGTCAGTGGGTTTCACTTGGAAACTCTGAAGTTTGTTGGACGTGATGCTGAAAATGGAACCACCACGAAGTTCACCCAATGGAATTAGAGTGCCTTCGGTCATGTTGCGCAGGTACAGATAGCCTGAGTTCAGCACAGCGTCCACATCTTCTTGGGAGGTCCAATAGGCATCACTGGTCTGTTTGTCTTGAGGTGTCACTTCCAACCAGCCGTTACAAGAGGAACATGCAACGATCAATAGGGCTGTAAGGAGAATATGTTGAATTGCTTTCATAAGTCGCTGTTTAAAAGTTAACCGTGATACCAGCGGCGTAACGCTTGCTTCTGGGTGTCTGGGCATTGTCGTAAGCCAACTCCGTGATGCCGTTCGGCAGCGAAACTTCAGGATCCTGTCCGGTGTATTTGGTCCAGGTAAACAGGTCGTATCCTGTAATGAATAAATTGATGCTATTGGTATACAGCTTCTTGCATACTTTTCTCGGAACATTGTAACTCACCGAAAGTGTTTTCAGCCTCAGGAAGGAGCAGTCTTCCACAAAGCGGTCGGAACCCAGATAGTTGAGTCCGTATCCCCACAATGCCCTCGGAATGTTCGTATCGTCACCTTCGTTTCTCCAACGGCGTAACACTGCTGTGCTTTGATTATCCGTTCCGTACATCGATTCGCTGTCCATGCGCGCCTTGTTGATTATTTTCTGCCCCAAACGATAGTGGAAGAACGTCATGATGGACAAGTTCTTGTATTTGACGTTGAAACCACCGCCGCCGGTGACCAAAGGCATGCTGTTGCCGATGTAGATGATGTCCTTTTCGTTGATGATGCCGTCGAAGTTGAGGTCCGCGTATTTGGCATCGCCCGGATAGCAGGTGTATCTGCCATTCTTCATCACGATGGGCTGGTCAAACAGATTGACCATGACATTGCCTTCCGCATCCCGAGCATAGGTTTCTTCCGTGTTCTGATACACTCCGGCATATTTATATCCGAAGAACGAACCGACAGGAGTGCCAGGCACCAATTTCTGAGCATAGGCTCCATTTTTAAGGGTGTATGTAGACTCCTGCAAGTTTTCCGGCAAAGACTCGATGGTGTTGATGTTGCGATTGATGTTGAAGTTCGTGCTGATAATCCAATCGTCGTTCTTGAACATTTCGTAATCGATGCGGTATTCCCAACCTTGGTTGCTCATGGCTCCTGAATTGAAATAGGAGATTTTATTGCCTTGGTTGCTGTAGCCCGTTGACGATGGTATGGATACGCTTTTTTGCAGTAGGTCGTCGGTATATTTGTAATAATAGTCGAATGTCATGGTCAGCTTGTTGTTGAACAAACCCAAATCCACACCCACATCCGATTCGGTGGAGCTTTCCCACTTCAACTTGTTCAACTGCATGGAGGATGGTGTGATGGCTTCATTGGTAACATATTGACCAATGGACGAATACGTTCCGACATATGGTGCGGTGCCTTCCGGTGCCTGACCGCTTTGACCAATACTGGTACGGAATTTCAATTGATCCAACCAGGTCACATCTTTTAGGAAATCTTCCTCCTGTGCATGCCAGGCAAGACCGACAGATGGGAACGCACCCCAACGGTTTGATTTGCCGAGACTGGATTTCCCTTCATAGTTCAAGGTGCCGTTCAAAATGTAGCGGTTCAGGAACGTATAGTTGAAATTGGTGATGCCAGACAACGTCCTGACCTCTGAATTCCCGGATTGCAGGGAGCGGATGGAGCCACCCGTGACGGGGTCGGACATGCCCGCTGAAGACGCACCATAGATTTCAGTCGAGTAATTGGAGCTGACCGATTGAGAAGTACGCCAGAGTGCGGTGGCTACGATGTTGTGCACATTGTTCCAATTCTTGCGGTACATCAGTTTGTTCTCCGTCTGAAGGGCCAAGTTGTTGGAATAGGCATCCGAGCTCAAGTTGGCATAGGTGTTGTCAATGGTAACATCCGTAGCCGATTGGGGAAGGAACGAGCGATACTTGACGGTGTTGAACTTCATGGAAACATATCCGGTATAGTTGAAACCCTTCAAGATGTCATAGCTCAGTTGGAACGTCATCTTTTCTTCCTTCTGCCTAGTATTGTAATAACTTTCATTGGCCATGATGATGGGATGGAAATTGGAGGACCCGTCAAACGCGCCCTGAAACTCCTGGCTGTTTTGCCTGGTGAAATAGTTGTCGGTAGGCAAACCCGTAACGTTATCAATCCAGAAAGGGCTCTTGTTAGGCATCTTGCTCAACGCTTCCGAGCGAACATTCGTGGTCCAAGGTGCCTTTTTGTCTGCATCGGAATAGGAGAAGTCTGCATTCACCTTCAACTTGTCCGAGAAGCTGTATCCAATGTTCAAGCTGGTCGTTATACGCTTTAAATCGGTACCGACCGTTGTACCCCCTTCGTCCATTTGAGAAAGGGAAAAACGATAAGTAGCCTTATCTCCCCCGCCAGACATGGAGAAGTTATTGTCTGTGATGATGGCATTCTGCTTTACATACGAAAGCCAGTCCGTATTGGCATTGTATTCGTCAAAGTAGCGCCAGCCCGGGTTGTAATTGATTTCAGGCGTATCAAAAAGCAACTTGAGGTAGCCCGAAGAATTGGCGATTCCCTGTGCATTGGCTGTGTTCCAAATGGCATCCTGGATAAAAGCGACGTATTGGTCTCCGTTCAGCATGGGAATGGCAGCGGGTTCAATTTTTGCAGTTTCCTTGGAAGAAAGTGTGAAATGCGTGTTTCCCTTGACCCCCTTTTTGGTGGTGATGAGTAAGACACCATTAGCGCCGCTCGTGCCGTAGACAGCAGTCGAGGCCGCATCTTTCAACACTTCGATGGACTCGATGTCGTAGGGGTTGATGTTCAACATGTCGGCATAGTCCTCTTGATTGGCTGTCGAGAAGTTGAAGGAGTCGTCAATGTTGGTCTTATAAGGAACCCCGTTGATGACGATAAGCGGGTCGGCATTGGAATTCAACGTGGCCGTTCCGCGGATTCGAATGGAACTTTTAGCTCCCGGGTCACCGCTGGCGATGATGTCCACACCGGCCATACGGCCCTGCAATGCCTCTTCGACCGATGAGACTGGCAAGTTCTTGACCACTTCATCCATATTGATTTTTTGGGTGGCCGAAGTCTGTTCCCGCATGGTGATACCCATTTCGCTCTTTTCCTGCCGCTCCTTGGTCACAACCACATCGTTGAGCGAATGTGCATCTTCCTGCATGGTTACGTTCAGTTCGGTTTGACCGGTATATCGAAAGGTCTGCGGTTTCATCCCGATAAACGAGAAAACGACTTTAAAAGCGCCTTCAGCAGGGACTTTCAAGGAGTATTCCCCCATCGTGTTGGTTACCGTGCCAATGAGCAAACGATTCTGCTCGGTCGAAATGATGACATTCACGCCGGTACTTGGTTCCTTTTTGTTGTCGATGATTTCATAAACCTTACCCCTGATGTAACGGACGCTCTGAGCCTGTAGCAGCTGCGACCCAAGCAAGATCAATAAAACCAACGAGCCAAATATCTTTCTATTCATAGCATGGATTTTTCAAACAGTCCTTAAAGAATACCATTGATGAAATGGACACATCCATCCTTGAAGATGAACGGAAAATAATGAAACGTATCGATGACATCGACCTTGGAACCGGTCAGTACGCCTTCGTTGGTCATCGATTGCACACTTAATTTGCTTCCATCGTCGGTTACATTCATCTTGGTAGTGATGGTGGTGGCTTTTCCGTCGGGGCTGATTACATCGTATGCCTGAAGGGTCATCAATCCTCCCGTTGTGGTCTCCTCCCAACCGACATAAGGATAATTGGAAATGACGGCTGTACTTTGCGGGATGAAGTATTTCTTGAGGTAATACTGCAAGGAATCAACATTGGTCACTTTGCAATTCGCAAAGAAATTGGCGTCCGTAACCGACGTATTGGTGGTGGTCAGACCTGGAATCTTATCAATCGTCTTGTCCTCAATGATGGCCTTTTTAAGCGCATCCGTGGTTGGAAGGAACATCAGGCAACTTTCGAGCATCGCATTGATGGTTTGTGTTTCATTATCGAACATGCCCGATTTGTCCAGCAACTGTGCGAAGCCATAATACAACTTGGTCGCATCGTTCCTGTTGCCGAACATCATCGGAACGAACGAGCCATAAATGGCGTTGTCCAACGAACCTTCGAAAATGAAATTCTTCTTGCTGTTGGAGTAGGCATACGATTTGCCATTGGTCCAACCATTTCGGAAATCAAGTTCTTCCAAATTGCAGAACACGTCATCCTCAGTGGCACCTGGAGTTGTCAACATTTCATTGAACTTGACACTGTTGGTTACCCGTCCGTTGTGCATGTACCAATAAAGTACCATTCCAGGCGAGAGGGTGCGCAACACATGGTCACCCGTTGTCGGAATCGAAGAGTAGGTCCCGGTCGTTCCATCCAAGCTTACTACATGGGCATAAACATATGCTTGTTGGGCTGAACCGTTTATGGCAGTGGCTCCGCGTTTCAACACATCGCTGACCATGGTGATGCCATCTGCATTCATGACATCGTTCGTGGGATAGAGCATAAAATACTTGGTCGCATCCGAACACAAAGTCAGCACCAAGTCGGCCGTTGTCATCATCTTGAGAAAGTAGCTGAATTTTTTGTATTGGAAAGCAGGGCCGGTCACCGAACCGAACATGGCAGGCGGGGTAAGCACATCGCAACCATAGAACGAACCATTCACGCACATCTTTCGATTCGCAACCGGAACCTCGTCCACATCGAATTTGATGACGGTACCGTAACTGTTTTTAAGGGTTCCTTTGGTGATTTCTTCCGGAAATACGACTGAAGAAAAAGTAGGGTCGGAGTAAACGCTGTTGTAAAGTAAGTACTGGATGGAGTTCTGACTCACTTGTTGGAGGGAATCGTAACCGCCAACCTTCCAATAATCGTTGAAAAAGGCACTCAAAGCCGAGTTGTTAGGAGCAAAAACACTATAAGAAGTGTGCGTCAGATCAGAGATTTTGGTATAATCGGTCACCGGCCATTCGCAAGCGATGTTGGGCAGCGGAGAATAGTAGTAATGTTGGTAAAGGTCGGTCCCGTTTCCATAATTCAGCGTCAGATTGTCGTCCTTCAGATAATAACCGTATTTGTCGTACAATTTCTGAAAGTCTGAATATTGGGGATTGGAAGCTATTTCCTTGTAAATGGTTTCCAACGGTTTCAGCACCTTGTCCACCAAATAAAGATAACCGTTGTCGGCAATGACGGAGTATTCATCCACAGCCGCATTCGAAACATTGAAACCAGTGTTGTCCGCCCACGTCGTGTTCGGATAAAAGTATTCGTAATTGTATTTCGCGTCAATCTGCTTGGTATTGAACATCCGGTAGGAGAACACCGGAAGGAAACGTTCCAAGTGATAGACATGAACATTCTTAAAGGCTGAACCCACTCCATGGGAACCAACCGTATCGATTTCGACCGTGGTGGAGTCTTGGCTTTTAGTACGGTACTTGTAGAACAAACCGGCATTCAAATCTTTCTGCACATCCGTGGCGGCATCACCCTCATTGGGCCTGAAGTTGATGAGCTTTTTTCTGTCAAAGGCATAATACAGGACGTGGAATCCAATCAACTTCTGCAACTCTTCTTTTGGAAGGCTTTCTATGGTTGTGCCAGCGCCATACGTTTCATTCAGGTACGAAGTCATCGAAGCGTCGGTCGGAGCCATCACTGTCAGAATGCTTTTACCGTTGACCATGGGCTTGAAACCGGCCAAGTCGATACCTTTCAGAAATATGGAATAATCGCCCCGGTCTTCAAGTACTTGATAAATGCTTCCCTTCAACCATTCGGGTTCTTTGTAATAATCTTTCATATTGTCACTGCAGGAAACCAGCGTCGAAAGACCGAAAAACAACCAAAGAGCCCTTGTGAGGGCACACGTGTGTTTCATAGTTACGTAAAATTAAAGTTGGTGAAAGCCAGCTGGCAAGTCCACACGAATCGTCATCTTACAAAAATAGATATTGCAGATTGAAAACTGATACGTAATAATACCAAAAAAGAGGGGACTAATTCCCAAAATCACCTTAAAAGCGTACAATTTTACCTCGTTCGGAAAAATGAATTGCTTTGAAACGAGCATGGTAAAACAAAGAAGGGTTGCACCCCAATTGGAGTACAACCCTTCTGTAGGAATGGTTGGTTGCTTACTGCAGGAAAATATAATTCAGAATAAACAACACGGCAAGGATGTACATCCCGATGGAAACCTTCTTGAACTTGCCACTGATCATGTTCAATAGGACGTAGCTGATAAGTCCCAAGGCAATACCGTGAGCGATACTGTACATCATGGGCATGGCGATGATGCAGATGAAGGCGGGTACGGATTCGGCATAGTTGTCCAGGTCGATGTCCTTGATCGGTGAAAGCATCATCAAACCAACTAGGATAAGGATGGGAGCGGTTGCCGCACCTGGGATGGACAGGAACAAGGGAGCAAAGAACAGCGCCAAGGCAAAGCAACCGGCGGTCACAAGAGCAGTCAAACCGGTACGGCCACCTTCCGCGACACCTGCGGCGCTTTCCACATACGTGGTTACGGCGCTGGTGCCAAAAATGGCGCCGGAGGTGGTACCGATGGCATCGGCGTAGAATGCTTTCTTCACATTGGGGATCTGGCCGTTGGCATCGAGCATGCCAGCCTTGGAACAAACACCGATCAAGGTTCCGACCGTATCGAATACGTCCACGAACAAGAAAGTGAAGGTGACGATCAGCATCTTGAAGGTGAAAATCTGGGAAAAGTCAAATTTGAAAAATAGAGGTGCTGGTGAGGGAGGAACATCAACAATGCCTTGATAGGTCGTAATGCCCATCGGAATACCAATGATGGCCGTGGCAATGATACCGATCAGCAAAGCGCCTTTCACTTTGCGGATAAGCAGGACGGAGGTGATTACCAAACCGATGAGTGTCAGTAAAGCAGTGCCAGAAGTGATGTTTCCGAGACCAACCAACGTAGCGTCGTTGTTTACGACGATGTGTGATTCCTGCAAGCCAATGAACGCGATGAACAAGCCGATCCCCGCACTGATGGCATTTTTCAAGACATCGGGAATGGCATTCACGATGGCTGCCCGAACGTTTAATGTGTTCAATATGAAGAAGATGAGTCCTTCCAGCAAGATGGCGGTCAGAGCGAATTCCCAGCTGCAACCCATTCCGATGACTACGGCGAAAGCGAAGAATGCATTCATCCCCATACCCGGAGCTTGAGCGAAAGGAAGTTTGGCCAATAATGCCATGGCCAGCGTTCCCACGATGGAAGCAACAGCTGTGGCGGTAAAAAGTGCGTTTTTGTCCATGCCGGCGGCGGACAAGATATTCGGGTTGACGGACAGGATGTAGGCCATCGTCAAGAAGGTCGTGATCCCTGCTATGATCTCCGTTTTTACTGTTGTTCCGTGTGCTTTGAGCTGATAGAATTTTTCAAACATGATGTCCTAGAATTAAAAGTTCCACTTTAGAGCCAAAGTCGGATTCACCATAAAACCATGATTGCCTGCAAAGTTGCTTGAAAGTTCCACTTCACCACCCGCAGACAGGTTGCTGTTGACGTTGTACCAGAATTGGGGCTCACTGATGAAGGTATAGTTTGTTTTTGAACCGTCTGTATTGGTATTGTCTTCCAACCAGATATCGGCAAAACCGGTGATGCTTATTTTGCGATCCAATAAATGGAGGCCCCAAACGGCAGTGAATTGCGCAGATTCCTGTTTGCCGACAATGTGTTTGTAAAGCATTTTCAAATTCAAGGTCTTTGAAAAATCAGCATTGTGCATTCCATAATCCACACCACCCAACCAAGCATTGTTGATGGCATAAGAACCCCCGGGATACCCGCCAATACCTCCATTGTATTCCACGTGTGCGCTGAAGGGGCCTCCCCAAGTGTTGATGCAGCGAGCAATTTCCATATAGGACATGCTGGGATGTTTGTCAGCACCATAGTTGAAGTCATAATCAACAAAAAAGAACGTGTTCCCCCATTTGTCTGGTTTGAACATTTCCAATGTGGAAGTTACATACTTGCGGTTCTTTCCGAAATCGTAATGAACCTGAAGGTTGGTCTGGGCCTGAGAGCCGATGGCAGCAAAAAGAAATAAGCCAAGCAAGGTTTTTTTCATAAAATTGGATTTAAGTGTTTTTCGAAAGTTGCAAAGATGTAAAAAAATGTTTGATTGCGAAATATTCAGCCTAAGGAAGTATGGCATTATATACTTGAAAAACCTCGGTAGCCATTCGATCCCAGGAAAAAAGACTGGCATTTTGCAATCCTTTTTCAATCATTTGCTTTCTGAAAAGCGTGTCTTTCAGTTTTTCAAGTCCAAATTCAATATCCTCCACGCTGCCGATTTCGGATAAGATTGCAGCATTTCCTGCAACTTCGGAAATACTGGATTTGTTGGTAGCAATAACGGGGCATCCCGCACGTTGAGATTCTAAAATTGGGATTCCAAAACCCTCATATACCGATGGGTATACTAAAGCAAATGCGAAATTGTACAATTGATTAAGCTCAACGTTTGAAATATTGTTTAAATGTACAAATCGGTTTTTAATGAATCTATCATATTGAATTACTTCTTTTTCGCTCAAAGGTCCTCCACCTACCAGGATCAATTTCAAACTGGAGTGCAGTTTCATTGCTTGAATCAAATTCATGAAATTCTTATACGGATCAGTGCGAACGCCGATGTAGATGACATATTCGCCAAAAATGGTGATGAAATCGGGTTTGACCGTTTTATCAAGTGGCGTAAAGATTTCGGAAACGCCATTATGGATGACATGAACCTTGTTCTCGTTTATTTGCGGAAAGAAATTCAACAGATCGTACTTCGTATGGTTCGAAACGCAAATGATGGCATCGGAATTCAGAACGGCGTTTCTTTTTTGTTGGTGATGCACGATTCTAGGCAAGCCAGTCCGATAATATTCATATACGAAGTCGTGGACAGTCGTGATATTCCTTGCAAACTTATTTTTACACGTTCTGTAATAGGAGGAATGAAAAATGAAATCCGAATTCTTTAAGACTGTTGGATTCAAATACCGTTCAAATCTTTTGTTTTTCTCAAAAGGATTCAGAATATCAGCGGCTTCAATTTTAAGTTCCTTACGGCAAAGATTCTCTCGACCATCCGGGTAGTCCAAAAATTGACAATGGCAACGGCTGTTTTGCAATGCTCGGTCAATAAGTTCCTTCCAAACTCCAGAAATGCCCCCGGCTTTTTGAAGGGAGAAAACGATATTGTCAAAAACGACATCTGCCATATAATTTATGATTTAAAACAATTTCTCCAGTTCTTTGACCTTGACAATACTATTGAAAGCCTGAATCTTATTGATCAGCAATTCATTGGAAATCGGACAGGATAGCCCCTCTTTAATGAGTTCAGCAAACTCCTCCACATGATCAAAGGTCCGTGAAATATACCCCAATTTGCCATTCTCCAATAAGTCAATGGCGCCATTTGTCGGTGTGGCAATTACTGTTTTCTCAAATGCAAAGCATTCTAAAATAATGGTGGGAAGCGCCTCCGATAACGATGGCAGCAAAACAGCCGCCGCAGACTTCACAATAGGAAATGGATTGGGCATAACGCCCAAAAAGTGAACTTTTTCCGATATTCCCAACGCTTCAACTTTTTGTAGAAGAACAGGTTTCATTGGTCCGTCGCCTACAAGAACCAAATGCAAAGAGGGTATTTCGCGAGAAACCAGTTCGAATGAATCAATCATAAAAGGAAGATTTTTCACTTCTCCAAACCGCCCAAGGAACAGTAAATAGTAAGAAGGTAATGATAGTTTCAAGTCGATAGCACCTTGTTGATGAATGGATTCCAAATCGACAGGATTGTAGATCGTAGTCAGCTTATTTGATGAGACGCCGTTGCATGACAACATTTTTGTAATACCATCGGAAACCGAGATTACTTGTGAAGCTTTGTTGTATATGAAATGAAAGAATAGCTTAGATAGTAAGTTGCTTCTTTCCACATTGAAATAATTGTGATGTGAAATTAGCACTTTTGCTTTGGAGCAGGCCATCTTGCTGGTCAATATGGAAAGTACGTTGGGAACATCTCCGCCGGTAATGAAAACGTCGACCTGCTCCTTTCTAAAAAAGCGGATCAATGGCAGGATGGAACCCCTTAACTGCTTGTTGCCTAAAGAAATGATTTTTATATTTTTTGGGAGGACATGCAACAAGTCCCCCTCGCTTTTGCTGATAAGATACGAAACATCATAGCCAAGTTTTATCAATGCCTCCGCATAGGTGATGAAGACTCGTTCAACACCGCCGATATTCAAACTTGGAGTAAAAAAAACGATTCGTTTCATTCCGATTTATCAAACAATTTCTGAGAAATAGATTTATTCAATACTCCTAAAATCAAACTCCAGACAATTAAGCGGAAGGGATGAGTATAGGTGGACCGTACTAAAAAGACGGAATAAGACATCATACTGGCATAGATGATGATGGAATAGTAATTGGCCAATTTGGCTTTGTAATGGTTGACGTTCACAAAGTATCCCAAAAAGAACATTAAAAAGAGGACTCCAAAGAAACCAAAAGAAAGGAAAATATCGGCAATGATGTTCGTGCCAAGGCCTACAAACGGATCAGGACCAAGTGTAAAGTCGGTTAGAACCTCGGCAGACCCAATGGATCTTGGGTCCAAGCCAAACAATAGAACCAAGTACCGTTCTAGTGAAGGCACTACACCGATGATGCCACCTATCATATTCATTCCAAATGTATATCCATACTGTTGGATGTATTCCATGCAGGAATAAGTGCTTCGGGTCGGAATGGTCAAGTCACGGATAATTTCGGCTCCATTCTGAACCGATTCCACCGATGCGCCTACTCTGGAGAATTGGATCATCCACATGAATAAAGTCGCAATCAAAGCAAATAGGAAGATTTTCAACTTGCCTATATCTTTAAAGAACATTGTGTAAAGTCCAAGAATCGGAAGTGCCAACTGAGAAGACAACGTCCTATTACCAGCATAAAGCATTAGAAATATGATGATGGTTATGGCTACGACCAATAGCGGGTTCAGCCGATATGATTTGTCAATCACTTTATTATAAAACTCAGTGGCAATAGCTGTTACTGCAAAAGAATGCAACAGTGACATGATTTGAAGTGTCAAACCGGTTTCAGGTGCGGTATTGTTGTAGAAATAAATGGAGCGGTAATATTGCACTCCTCCAGATAGAACGAAAGTAACACTGAGTAAAATGACGATGGCGGAAAACAGGGTATTGTTAATGGGCTTCAACGTCGTTAAATCAAGTTGTTTATGTGCCAAGGGTTTTTCTCGGACGATGAGGGAGCCCCAAAAATAGGATTGAATGCCAATGACAAACAATATGGTCCCTGTCGGTATGAAATTGACATCGAACGATAAGCTGAAAGCAATGGAAAATGGCTCGTTGACATCGTAAATAAATACGGAATAGGCAAAACCGATGACGGCATACAGCAGAATAAAAATGGTATCAAAATCCAAAAAGTTCTTTTTCTCTTTGATGCTGTAGTAGCAATAAGTGGATGTAAGGAAAAGAGCAAAGCAGAAGTAATTGAATAGCATCACAACTTCGTGAGGACGTGCAATGTACATGATAACAGAACATACCGTCGAAAGCAATAGTATCAGTTTCGGATAAAACTTCTTGTTTTCCCGATCCAAATACTCATTGACGCCTGTTAAAATGGATTGTTCCATATTCCATTATGCTGAAAGGACAATCTTAGCCAGATCCCTTAAACGTAAATCTCTGAATTGAAACAGTGGTGAGGAAAAAAATGTTTTCCAGGGTTTCCTGTCCGCTTTCAAATTCTTAAAACAATTGACCCATTCAAGGTGAAGGATCTTATTTGCAAAATGTTGATTGGTTGTCGAGTTGGTCAATAAGGCTGCTCTGATTTTTATCAATAATTGTTCTGCAAGGTGGAACTCTAGGTTGGACAGGATTCCTCTATTTATGATGCAACAAAAAAGGCTTTTTTCCGTGTCGGAGAGTTCGATCTCCATCTTCTCCAAAGTCCTCATCTGTATGGCATTGGCTACAGAATTCTGATTACTTTTCAGTTTGTTGCTTATCTGCTCGTTCGAAACGCGGTAACGTAAAAGCACTTTGTTGATATTGGCCAATTGGATGGAATGATTCAGCAAGTTTTCCCACAAAAGATAATCCTGTGCATTCCTGAATTGCTCATCATACATCGTATTGGTACTGTAAAGTAAGTCTTTGCGAAAAAATACGGAAGGGTGAACCAATGGATTGTAAAAAAGGAATGCTGTTTTAATGTCGGCTGGTGTAACGGGCAATCTATTTATTCGGGAAGTCAAGAGATTTATAGTGCCAAAATAGCTTATCCAACAGCCGCATAACCCAATGTCAGGATGTTTCTCCATAAAATCATGCTGAACTTTTAGACGATCAGGAAGCGAAATATCATCACCGTCCATTCGGGCAATATAGTTGCCTTTCGCCTCCCTCAATGCGATGTTGAGTGAACAAGTCAAGCCCAGATTCATGGCGTTGTCGATTCGAACAATCCTGTTGTCCAAAGCCATATAATGCTCTATTACTTGATTATTGAGGGCCCTGCCCGGATTATCATTGACAATGATAAACTCCAGGTCTCCAAATGTTTGATGTAGTATAGATTCGATAGAATCCCTCAACCATTCTTCTGGCTCGTTGTATATGCTCATTACAACTGAAATCGTTGGGTGCCCCACGCTCGACTATCGTTTTAAAAGTTTTCTTTTTACGTTGTCCAAGAACACTTTGGATGTATAATAATGGAACTTGACAAAAAGCTTTCGTCTCAATCCGTGAATGTAGAGTTGCCTTTTTAACTTTTTGACATCAATGTCTTTAACTTCTTCCAATGGTGTCTCTCCAAGGATGGAGTTTATGCCATCCCTATAGGTTTCATCACCCATCAATCGGATTTCTTTACCAAGTATGTGGTTCCAAATCTCCACATGCTTCAAGGTGTAGTTCGACCAAGTCCATGAACTGACCGAACGTATTCTTTTTGCCTTTTCTTCGTAAATTCCGTCAAAGATGTCAAGCAAATCCTTGCTATCATTAAATGGGTGAGTGATGCCATCCACCACATCCAAGTGATATCCTTGAGGAGTGACGATAGTTTTACAACCTGCCGCCAATGCATCCACAAAGCCCATTTGTCCTTCGTCCAGGCCCGTATAAAGGTAGTAATCGATTTCCGATATAAGCTTTTTATAACCGGCCAAGTCGAAATTGCTAAAATATTCCACTTCAAAACCCTTGGATAGGAACAAGTTGACAATGCTTTCCCATCCACTTCCCATAAATTTGAAAGCAAAGAAGCGATTGTCCAAATGATTGGCCAAATCCCGGAGCAAATATTCTCTTTTCCTGCCGTCTGAATACCATCGGCTGGTATAGCCTACTTGAATCTTCCGGGGCACAAAGTCTCCGTCCTGGGCCGGATCGACATAACAAAGATGGTCTTTGGGAAGGCCCAAAGCAATGAGTCTTTGCATGGTATCCTTAGACATGCAGATGCCATAGCAAACATTGTTGATGACCGTTTTTAAATGACTGAACTTATCGCTGCTGTCTATATGGGTAATCATCAATGTATCGTGATTTGATGTTATCCCGTTGAATTGCTCATAAATAATGTGGTGGTTGATGTCGGCCGTCGGATCCGCTACTTTGGCAATATCGGCTTCGATACCCATTTTTATCAAGTCAGCCTGCATTCTCAGTGCAAATTTGCCAAGAATCCATTCATTCACATCCTCATAACATATTAATCGAACCCGCATCTGATTTCTTTTTAACGTTGAAACGCTTTGATTATTTGGCAAATACCCGATATGACCTCTTCGGTCAAGTTGCTACCCGAAGGAAGGTAAAATCCATTTTCTGTCAGCCAATCGGTGACCGGATATTGTCCTAAGCAGTCGCAGCCAAATTTCTTCAAAGCAGGCTGCCTATGCATGCCAACAAAGAGAAGGCGGGTGTCTACATTATTGTTCTTGAGTTCAGCTACCAACTCATCTCTTGTCCTACCATATGCTTTTGGTTCAATGACCAGACTGTTCATCCAGTGAACATTGAGCACGTCTTTACTGGTTTTCTGCAATACGACTCCTGGAATGGCCTGTAGATACTTTTCGTACAAGTTGGCATTTTTGATGCGAAGGTCGCGGTATTCGTCTGCTTTCTCCACTTGTGCCAATCCAATGGCAGAATGAATGTTTGAGATTCGATAGTTGAAACCGATATCCTCATGGGTGTAGTTTCTAGGTGCGTTCAGGGGAAAACATAAGTTTTTGTGATAACGACACAAGTTGTACAATCTCTCGTCGTTCGTGACCACCATCCCCCCTTCGCCTGTTGTCAAGTTTTTGTTGGCAAAGAAGCTGAATGCAGTGATGTCGGCTAAATTTCCTGTTTTTTTACCCTTGTATTCGGCCCCATGTGATTCAGCCGCATCTTCAAGTACCTTCAAATCGTATTTTTTTGCCAATGTCCAAATCGCATCCATATCACAGGGGTGACCAAAAATGGAAACCGGCATGATTGCTTTGGTTTTGGACGTGATTTTTTCTTCTATTTTAGACACATCGATGTTCCAACTGTCCGATTCAGCATCCACGAAAACCGGAATGGCTCCAGTATAGCAGATGGCAAAAGCGGATGCAATCATGGTGAAATTCGGAAGAATCACTTCATCGCCCTCTTTGATGCCCAATGCGACAAGGGCTAAGTGAAGCGCAACCGTCCCATTGCAGACACCAACGGCATAGTTGACGCCGCAATATTCAGCAAAACGATCTTCAAATGACTTGACATATTTACCTGCGGACGAAATCCAACCGGTGGTCAGGCAATCATTGACATATTCTTTCTCATTCCCGTTTAAAAAGGGTTCACAAACTGGTACGAAATCCATAGTGCCTTACTTGATTAAAAGTTTAGAATCTTCGATGCATTGAAACCGAATTTTGTCCTGTTCTCCTGCATAAGGGCCTTGCTTGACTTCGATCATTTCCAAATCTTCCAAAACGACGAAGCCGTGTCCACCTGTCGATAGCAGTATGACATCCCCACCACTCAATATTCTGCTTTCCAGATAGTTTTGGCAGTCATCGTAAAAATCGACCCTAAGTTTCCCACGTTTGATGAATAACACTTCCTTGGTATAATGAACAACACGTTCCACCGCATTATGTACATGCGGCTGAATGACCTTTCCTGCTGGATGCTTCATATATGCAAGCTGCTGAGAAAAGTCATCAGGTGTAAAAAAGGCAATGCCTTCCTTTGAAAAATCATTTCTGACAATGATTGCCAGAATTTCATCGCAGAACTTAATTTCTTCTAACATAGTCAGGGATTTTTTTTAAATATTCCTATTATCATTCCATTAGCGCAACTGTAAGGTTGACCATACTGGGTTCCTTCCAATTCATTAAAAGTGACCTGTTTCCATTCATTATCTTTAGAAATTCTTTTAAGATAGTATAGTTCGGACATCAATAATTGATTTTTTTCGACTTGAGCATCCAAAAAGGTGTTGAACCCATACGGTACGGTAAACACAAACATGCCGTTGTCTTTCAATAAAGTTTTTGTTTTCTCAAAAGCTTTGAGCAATGAAGATTGAAATACTTCTTTATTTTTTTCACTGCTGTATCGTTGCACTTCATCAAAGCCAATATGTTCAAATGTTGAAATGCTAAAAATAAAATCAAAATGATCGTTGGGTTCGTAATCTATGATGTCGCAGTTCAATACTCCTTTTTCTTTTTCATACTTATCGACGACAACATGCTCCATATGAAAATAATGATTCATAACATTCCCAATTTCCAGCACCTTTTCCCCATTGAATTTTTTAAAAAAATCCAGTATGATCGGGATTTCAATTGCTCTTTCATTTTGATACGTTGTATTGTAGAGCGCAAGGAAATAGTTGTGATCAACTCCATTAAATTTGAAAGATTTCGTATTCAATTTTTTGATGGTCCTTGCAATCAAGAAGTTATACAGATGATGTACTTTAGTGTAGGAACTCCGTAATAGAGCTCTTACTTTCCTTGGGACGATGTATTTAAGTTGGAGATTCATCATAAACTATTTTAGTTTGTTAAATATGGATTTTTTCATTGTTGCGAGTTCTTCTATACCTATCAACGCACCAAAAAAGAAAAAAATCAAAACTCCAATGATAAGACAATAAGACAAATATAGGAAATTTGGAACACCTATGATTAAATTGTACAAAGAGTAAACGGCAGCAAGTGTAACCAATGAGGTTAAAAGTATCTTTGACAAATCTCTAAAAAGCGCGCCATATTCTATTTTTATGAGTCTTTTATTGATGTAAAAAAGTGAAATCAGAATATTGAACATACTTGATATGGATAGTGCGATGGACAAACCGATAAACGATAAGTGTGCTGATAAAAGATAACCTAAGGAGATGTAGATGAGAAGTTCAAAACTGGCAATGACTGAAATGGCTGTAGTCTTGGAGGAAATGTAGAAAATTTTAGTGACCACGTTTCCAAGACCTTGAAAAATGAAGACCCCCATCGAAAATGCCAATGCTCGGCTTACGGCAAGCGTTACGTGATGGACGAAAGCACCTCTTTCAAAGATGACTTTGACAAAATTCTCCCCATAAAAAATGATGACAATGGCGATAGGAATGGAAATGAGCAGTAATATCCGTAAAATTTTGATGTAGAATTGGCTGAAAGCTATTTTATTGTTTTCTGCCCAGTATCGAGACAGTGTCGGGTAGATGCTAACTCCAATGCCATTGGCAGTCAAGGTTGCAAGTATCATCAAGATTTGGCTGGCATACCCTAAATAGGAGATGCTCCCAGCCTCCAAACCCGAAGCGATGGATCGTTCAAAAATACTGGTGGATCGAAATACGATTCCAGTGATGAGCAATGGAAGGAAAGTCCGTACAAATGCCATAAACTCTGAATCCTTGAACTGGATTAAAAATTTGATTTCATACGTTTTAAGAATGGGCAATAGATAAACAAACGATAAGGCCGAACCCGCTAGGAAACCCCAAGCCAAACCCATTATTCCTAAGGATTTACTGAACAAGATGACAAAAAGTAAACTTACAACGGAAGTTAGAATGGGTGCAATGGCAGGGTAAAGGAATCGGTTTTGAATCTGATAGAGCGAACTAAGCAGATTGCTCAATATGGTGAAAACGAATGCCGGAATGATGATGACTAAAATGTTGGCTGTAAATGTGTTTTGTTCTTCCGTAAATCCATTGGCGATGAAGCCTAAAATACTTTTTGAAAATAGAATGCACAAAAGCCCTATCAATGCGGAAACAATGGTAATTCCCCAGAAAACAGTGCTTAAGAAGCGGGTTAATTCCTGGGGGCTGTTGTTTTGGATTTTCACGACCCTGGGTAAAAAAACCATTCCGATGGAACCGGTAAAGATAGCCGCCAAATAAGTCGGGATGGTGCTTGCGAGAAAATAAGCGTCTCGTTCAAATTTTGCACCGAAAAAGTAAGCAATGATCAATTGTGATACAAAGCTTATTGCAATTCCCAAAATGGAGCAAAAAGTGATTAGTAGAGTGGACTTTACGAGGCCTCCATTCCGTTTTTTCATGAAGAATCTGTCAAAAATAGTTTTTGGTTTTAAAGCCATTGTCCATTAAGAGTTTCTCACCCCTGAACAAATGGATATCTGAAGCAACCATTTCTTTTACAAGCTCTTCAACAGAATAGTTAGGGGTCCATCCAAGTAGCGTTCTTGCCTTAGTGGCATCTCCCAGCAATAGGTCCACTTCTGTAGGGCGGAAATAATAGGGATCGATCACTACCACAACGTCACCAGTCTTCAATTGGCATTCCGGATTGATGCAAGTTGCGACAATGCCCTTTTCGTCAACGCCTTCTCCTTTGAACTCAAGTTCAACCCCAATTTCATGAAAGGCCAACCGAACGAACTCACGAACTTCAGTTGTTTTCCCCGTGGCAATGACAAAATCTTCCGGGCGTTCATATTGCAGAACTCTCCACATTGCCTCCACATAATCTTTGGCGTGGCCCCAATCTCGTTTGGAAGAGAGGTTGCCTAGATAGAGCTTTTTTTGCATACCCAACGCAATTTTTGCGACTGCACGGGTAATCTTTCTTGTCACAAAGGTTTCTCCACGAATGGGGCTTTCGTGATTGAACAAGATGCCGTTGCAGGCAAACATATTATAGGCTTCTCTGTAATTCACGGTAATCCAGTATGCATATTGTTTGGCTACGGCATACGGGCTTCGGGGATAGAAAGGAGTATCTTCATTCTGAGGGGTTTCACGTACTTTGCCGTAAAGCTCACTGGTGGAGGCCTGATAGATGCGCGTCTTGTCGATTAGATTGAGCATCCTGACCGCCTCCAGTAGCCGAAGCGTACCTAAACCGTCAGCGTTACCAGTATATTCAGCGACTTCAAAGCTTACGTGGACATGACTCATGGCAGCCAGATTGTAAATCTCGTCCGGTTGAACTTCCTGAACAAGTCGAATCATATTGGCTGAATCGGTCATATCGCCGTGATGCAGGTACATATTGGTTTCCTCCAATAAAGGGTCCTTGTATAAATGATCGATTCTACCTGTATTCAATAGGGAACTTCTCCGCTTGACGCCATGGACTTCATACCCTTTGCTCAATAGCAATTCAGCCAAATAAGCCCCATCCTGCCCTGTTATTCCTGTAATTAACGCTGTTTTCATTTCAATCTTCTTTTTTATGTAGTACACCTTGCAGGTACAGAGATGCCAATAGAAAAATAACAATCAGGATGCCACCGGTTAATCCTCCTATTATCATGCCTTTAGCTTTTCCCAACCTATCTTTTTCAAGAGGTAGAATGGGCGTGTCAATTATCTGGACCAATGGAGTTTGACGTGCAAGGTCAAGTTTCAATGTTTCAAGATTTTTCAAAACTTCCGCATATACGGTGGCATATAATTGAGCATTGTTTTCCTGTTTGATCCTTGGCACTGCTGCCGTTTGTATGGCAGCATTGATGTTTAATTGGGAGTAGGAAGCTCCTTTGAACAAGGCGGATTCATATAGATGCTTGATTGAATCTGCCGTTATTTCCATCATGTCGATGTTGGCTTTGCTTTGGGCGGTTCTTGTTTCTTTGTAGAATTTGTAAGTCTCCGTCATTAATTTTTCAACGAAGAGTTTGGAAAAGAGTTCATTTTTACTGGTGAAATCAACAAATACGATGCCGGTTTTCTTATCTTTTTTTGCCACTGTCAACGCTCCAGTCTCCACGATGCCGCGATAGAATACGTTCAAAACACTATCTTGGGTGCGAGTGAACGATTCCCGTTTCTGACCAATGGGGAATGACAATGTTCTCAATTCCTTATTTTTAGCCTTTTTCCAAGTGTCTCTCAATTCATTGAACTGAATTAAGATTTCAGCTAAATTTTCCTTTTTATCGTTGTAGGAGACTGGAGTCAAAAGGGTATGCTCAATGGCATAGCGGGATTTGAGAATTTCCAAGAGATTGTCACCACTGAAGGCGTCGTCACTTGAACCCAATCCCCCAAATCCAAAGGAAGAAGCCAATGCTGCCAATCCGGATGAACCTCCTGAATTTTCAATCAAAGCGAATGAAAGATGTGCCTTGTAGTCCGGTTTTGTTAGCAAGGATGCCACTAATCCAAGGACACTGCCACCTAATCCAAAGATGACAATAATCACCCATTTGCTCAATAAGAACTTCCACGTCTTCTGAACTACTTCAGAGGATTTGGTAAGTAGAATTTCCAAATCCGAAGGTTTATTCCTTGCTTTTTCGCTCATCATTCTTACATTTTAAATACGGAGATCACTAATACGGCAACAGTTGCGATCGAACTCATGATTGAAACCAACTCGGCGGTCGAAATCTTTTCTTTCAGTTCGGTCGGTTTTTCTGGAACCACAATATGAGAACCGGGTTTGATTGGTGGATAGATTCTGAAAAACAAGAAGTTAGAAGTGCTTCTGGCGGATCCGTTGGCATAAAGGACAAATGTTTTGTTCTTTTGAGCACGATCACTGAACCCCCCGGCATTGCTTATGTAATAACCTAATGACAAGTTTTTTTCGTAGCTTACATAGGTCGGAAACAAGACTTCACCCAAGACACGTACCGTCTGAAGTTCGCGAGGCACATATAAGATATCGCCTTCCTCTAAGAAAAGGTCTTGCCTTGAGCCGGGGTTTGCCATTATTTCTTTTAAGTCGATGCCAACAATGCCCTCTGTGGTTAAAAGCTGATCTACGGATTTTGTCCCTGAAAGTTTATCCTTCATTTCAGTCAAATCTTCAATTCCACCTGTTTCCTTGAGCAATTTCGTATCAATGTTGTTGGATGACTTTGTCGCCAGTTGCCTTTTGGAGTTGTCGACCATTTTTTGCTTAAGGATACCTTCTACGCCACTGGTCTTTTCGGTACGTATCAAGTATGCTCCCACCGGGTAAGCGTATTTTGTAACACCTCCGGCTCGTTTCAAGAGACTTGAAATACGTTCTGTTTTGTTTAAGATGTTGTAGGTGCCTGGTTGAATTACTTCTCCTTCGACCTTGACCATCCGTGTTTCTTCGTAACCAGGTATGGTACGGACAATTACTTTGTCACCATTTTGAAGTTGAAACTCACCCTCACCATCTTTAAAATTCAAGTTTTTATCCAGATGGAATTTCATCACAATGGTTTTCTCGTCCGTATCCCTTAGTTTCTTTGGATCCTTGATGATTCTAATCAATTCAACGGAGTCAGTAGAGGCCATTTCAGTAAACCCTTTTGCTTTAAAGACCAACTCCTTGATGGAGATGTTTTCAAGCAGTTTATAAGCCCCCGGGGCTTTAACGGCACCTAGGATTGAAACGGATTCTTCTTCGCGATAGTTGATTAAATTACTAATTCGGACGGAGTCGTCTTTTTGTAAAAGGATGTCAGGAGCATTATCTTTAAGGATTTCTCCTAAATTAAATCCGATGACTTCGGGTATTGAGTTCTCCTTTTTACGATAAATGACGGCCATATTCAAATAGGCGTCGTCCTTAAGCCCATCAGCTTTAGCCACCAACTGCTTGAGAGACAGGCCTGGCTCGAGGGAGTAAGCTCCAGGGCGCATGATGGAACCAGTAATGTCCACCCGGTTGTCAAACTTGTCGTATGTTGAAGTTACGTTAAATTGGTCTCCTGATTTTAATTCAAAGGTTTCAATTTGATTTTCATTGACATCCACCACCGTTTTCTCTCGATCGGTCAATCGGAATGCTGTTATCAAAAACTTAGACGCGTTTTCAGTGAAACCGCCGGCAAACCGGATGAGATCCTTCAGGGTCTCACCTGGCAAAGCTTCAAAAATGGCGATGTGCTTGACGGCACCGGTAATGGTAATTCGCTTTTGATAGGGCTCGATTTTGATGACGTCTTCATCTTGGAGGGCAACGTTGTCGGTTGCAATCCCATCCACTAGAAATCGGTACATGTCTATGTCCGCAAGAACCTTGCCGTGTCTGATCACCTTGATGTCACGCATGGAACCCATTTCTCCAGGGCCACCGCAGGCATAAAGTGCATTGAACGCTGTTGCAAGTGAGGGGAGCGTATAGGAGCCAGGGTGGGTGGCTTCACCTACCACCGTAATCCGGATGCTTCGGATATAACCCAAGGAGATGTTTATATGAGTATCTCCAGAACCCACTCCCGTATAAATTTTAGACATGCGGTTCCGAATAGCGCTGGAAGCTGCCTCTATTGTTTGTCCGCTGACTTTTACCAATCCGATGGCAGGAATTCGGACAGAACCATCCGGTGTGACTTTCAACCGGTAATTGGCCTCATAAAGACCGGATATGTCAATGATCAGCTCATCGTAAGTGCCTAAAATGTAATTGGGGGGAGTCGGGATATTTAGTTTAGGTTCGAAATTTAACTTTTGATCTCGAAAAAGAGTTGTTCCGAAAACTTCTGGGACAACAGGCATGTTCTTAGCAAGGATTCTTGCCCTTGCAGTTTTGAGTTCTTGCATAGTCTCCATATCCAGAGAGTCCAACTCCTGGGTTTGGAGCGATTTCGTATCCTTTATTTGTTGGGAATTTTCTTGAGACGATGTTCTTTCGGGTTCTTCTGTCTCCTGATTCGTCGTTGTCCCATTGTTGGTCGTTGTTAATTTGCCTGCCTTGTATTTATTGTACAAGTCCAACTGCTCGGGAGTGAGGCTGCTTAGACTCTGAGCGTTCAGAAATCCAACCATTACCAGGTAAATCAATGCTAAAAAGAATCTCTTCATATAGATTGTATTTTCTTTTGTTTTTTCGTATTCTTCGAAGTCATCTTCTTGTCTTTGGTGTCGAAAAATTCATATATCTTTTCAAAACCTCTGAATAACAGGATGGCCGTGTTGGTGTAAATACCATTTGTCTTGCAGGCACGTACAATCTCATTGTCAAACATCAACTTCCGTTTGATGGAGGCGGTGCTTCTACCGCCTTGTCTCATTTTTAGCAAGTCAAGTGGCAAGTATTTATATTTCAGCTTATGAACGTATAGGAAACGGATTAAAAGCTCATAATCCGCGGCCATTTCGTAATCCGTCTGGTAATAGCCAAATTTTTCAAAATGCTTTTTGTAAGTGAAAAAAGTCGGATGGGCAGGCATAAAACCGAAGCGAAAGCGTTTTGGGGAGAACTTGGCTGAGGAATAATAGCGAACAGTCTTTTCCAAGTTTTCAGGTGTGACGAATCGCACGTCAGCAAAAACGGCCTTCAGCCGTTTATCCGTAAATGCTTTTGCGATAATATCAATACTGTCTATCCGGTGGTAAAAGTCATCAGAGTTCAGAATGCCCACGATGTCACCGGTTGCCATCCGAATGCCCTTGTTCATAGCATCGTACAAGCCATTGTCCGGTTCACTGATCCAATGTAGATTACCTTGGAAGCGGCTTTCGTATTCACGAATGATACCGACGGTGCCATCGGTGGATGCACCGTCAACTAAGATGTATTCTATGTTCGGATAGGTTTGTGAAAGGACTGATTCGATCGTGTCCCTAATGGTAGTGGCGCTGTTGAAGGCAATCGTAACGATGGATATCTTTAAATCGGTACTCAAAGATTCCAGTTTGCCAGACTTGTATTTATCTGTCGTTATCGGAAATTCTGACCTGGTTTCGATGGATGCTTTTGATAGAAAGGTATTCATGGTCTCGATTCAATTAAAAAGCGGGTGACAAAAGGCTACCCAACAGGATGTATTCCAAAAAATGGTTCCCTCCTTAAATAAAAGTAACGTGAGATAGTCGGTAAAATTGTTTAAAGTCGAGGTTATTTTCAATTATTGGTAGAATTGAACCCTTTTAAATAACAAAACAAGGGGCTTGATGAATAGCATCATTCCCCCTGTTTTAATTCTAGCGTGTTTTAATCTTACTTGATTTCCCAAGTCTCCAATGTTTTGAGGAAATCTTTGAGTTTTCGGTTCGGTGTCTTTGCTTGGGCGTCGGTAACTTGTTGGGCGACGGCTTGGTCGTAAACGGAACCTTCCACATCGCGAATCACACCCATTGCTTTAGGGAGGTCAATGCCGGTCATGTTGCCTAATTTGAAGTGCAGGGTGCGGTCTTCGCAGTGGGCGTCGTGAACCAGAATATCGTTCTCGGTGATGCCGTTTTCGCCGATGACGACTGCTTTTAGGTCGAAGCCGTCGATGATGAGGCCCTTGTCCTGGTTCTTGCCGAAGATCATGGGTTGACCGTGGCGGAGAACGATGGTGCGGTCGGCACGGAATTCTTTGTCGGACAGAGCCTTATGGGTTCCGTCGTTAAAAATGACACAATTTGTCAGCGCTTCCACCACCGAGCAACCTTGGTGCCTGGCTGCGGCAAGCATGACTTCCTGGGAGGTCTTCAAATCAACGTCCAGGGTGCGGGCAAAAAAGTCGCCGCGGGCGCCGAGCGTGAGCTGGGCTGGACGGAACGGTTCTTCCACCGTACCGAAAGGCGACGTTTTGGAAATGAAGCCCATTCTGGAAGTGGGTGAATATTGGCCTTTGGTCAAACCGTATATTTCGTTGTTGATTAGAACGATGTTGATGTCTACATTGCGTCGGACGGCATGGATGAAGTGGTTGCCTCCAATAGCCAAACAGTCACCATCGCCGGTCACTTGCCAAACCATGAGTGCGGGGTTGGCCACTTTAACACCGGTGGCAATGGCGGCGGCACGGCCGTGAATGGTGTGCATGCCGTAGGAATTGACATAATAGGGCAGGCGGCTGGAACAACCGATGCCGGAGATGACGGCAGTCATGTGCGGTGGAACACCCAGTTCGCCCATGGCTTTCTGGATGCTGTTCAGTACGGCGTAATCTCCGCAACCGGGGCACCAGCGTACTTCCTGGTCGCTTTTGAAATCTGCGGCGGTATATGTTTTGTTTTCCATCATTTATGCATTGATAATTGATTTGACATGTTCCTTGATTTCTTCCACCATGAAGGGCTGACCTTCCACTTTATTGAATTGAAGCGGAGCGATGCCGGAAATTTTCGTACGGAGATATCCGGCAAACTGGCCCATGTTGAGTTCGCAAACCACTACTTTCGGGAAACGTTTCAGCACTTCCTCCGTATTCTTTGGCAGCGGACTGATGTAGTTGAAATGAGCCAGGGCAACCTTGTAGCCTTCGGCGTTGAGTTCTTCCATGGCTGAATACAAATGCCCAAACGTGCCGCCCCAACCGACGAGCAGCAATTCGGCATCCGGATCGCCTTGAACTTCGAGCTGCGGAATGACATCGGCAATGCGGTCTATTTTGGCTTGACGCAGGTCGGTCATGCGTTGGTGATTCTTGGCATCGGTCGAAATGGCCGATGTACAATGGTCTTTTTCGAGACCGCCCACACGATGTTCAAAACCTTCCATGCCCGGAATGGCCCAATAACGGGAACCATTTTCTGGATTGCGGAAATAGGGTTTCCAGGTCTCCTGCATGTCCGCATGTACGAATGGTGGCACGATGGGCGGGTAGTTGTCCAAGTCGGGCAAACGCCAAGCGGAGGAACCGTTGGCCAGGAAGCCGTCGGTGAGCAAGATGACAGGTGTCATGTGCTCAACAGCCAGCTTGGAAGCCATGAAAGCGTAATCGAAACAATTGGAGGGCGTGCTGGCGGCTATGACGACACAGGGGCTTTCGCCGTTGCGACCATAGAGCGCCTGCAACAAATCGGATTGTTCAGTTTTGGTGGGAAGCCCGGTGGAAGGTCCGCCGCGTTGAACGTCGACGACGACCAGTGGCAGTTCCGCCATGACGGCAAGGCCGATGGCTTCGCTCTTAAGCGCCAATCCGGGGCCAGAAGTGGAAGTCGCGGCCAAACTGCCGGTGAAGCTGGCACCAATGGCGGTACAGACACCGGCGATTTCGTCTTCAGCCTGAACGGTCTTGACACCCATGTCCTTACGGGCGGCAAGTTCTTGGAGAATCTCGGTTGCCGGAGTGATGGGGTAACTGCCTAAGAAAAGTGGCAGGCCCGATTTCTCGGAGGCGGCGATGAGGCCGTAAGCCGTAGCCTGATTCCCTTTCACATCGGTGTACGTGCCCTTGGGCATATCGGTGGCGTCCACATGGTACGTGGAAACACTGGCGTGCGTGTTGTGCCCGAAGTTGTATCCGTCGACCAAGACCTTGAGGTTGGCGCTTAGAATGGCCGGTTTCTTCTTGAATTTGTTTTCAAGCAGATGCATGGCCGTGTCTACAGGAATGTTGAACAACCAGCAAAGTAGTCCCAACGCGAACATGTTTTTGCTGCGAAGTATGCTCTTGTTGTCCATTTCACTCTCCGAAAGACTGGCTTTCACCATGGTCGAAATCGGGGCTGAAATGAGTTGGATGCCTGTCATTCCAAGTTCCAAAAAAGGATTCTCCGTTTTGAAATGGGCTTTGTTCATGCCTGCCTTGTCAAAGGCGTCTTCGTCGACGATGACGATGGCACTTGGTTTGATGTTCCTTTTATTGACCTTGAGTGCTGCCGGATTCATGGCAATGAGCACGTCGGCCAAATCGCCAGGGGTATAAATTCGAGTGGATCCTACATGAACCTGATACCCCGAAACACCGCTTGTGGTGCCTTGCGGGGCACGAATTTCGGCCGGATAGTCCGGGAAGGTGGAGATTTCATTGCCATAAATGGCTGAAAGGTTTGAAAAAAGGCTGCCGGTAAGTTGCATGCCATCACCCGAGTCGCCTGAAAAGCGAATGACCACTTTTTCAAGCGAAGTCATTTTTGCTGTATCTGACATAGTTTTCTTTTGAGGATGAAACAAGAAGTCTGATTGTAGAGTTGCAAAGGAACGAAAAAATCGTTGTTATCGCAAGGAATATACTCACAAACAGCCTATTTGTGCATATTGATGCACTTTTTTGGATTATCCTTGCATGTGCTCAAAAGTCACCTTCACCACTCGTACTGTTTTCCTGATTTCCGCCCTTCTCTTCCTTTTCTTTGGGTTTGAGATTTCCAAAGTTCCAAGTCACGTTCAACCGGATGGTCCGTCCGAAAAACTGATTGGAGGTTACTTGTGAAAACCCTGGGCCAACGGTGGTATTTTCGAACTTGAACGAGTTCAAAATGTTCTGCCCGTTGAGCGAAACTTGCAGTGTTCTGTCCCAGAGGCTTTTACGAAGGCCGAAATCCAGAGAATAAGCGGCTTTCATAGTCCCTTGAGCGACCAGTCTGGGCGCGGAATAAAAACCGGAGACCTGTCCCATCATGGCCCAAGGCAGCATGACCTGTCCGTTCATCCGGACGTTCCAAGAGAAACCGTTGGTGCCATCGTAGGCTTGCCCCCGATAGGTGAATCCGTCCATCGATTCTTGAAATAGGTTCACGGTCGTGGTTGTTTCCAAAATTTTGAACAGTTTGTCCTTGGCCACGAGTTCCAAACCCGAAGACGTTGAATTGGTCACGTTTTCTGGCGTTTGCTTCATGACGCCTCCGTCCAAATAGCGGATGTCCTGAATGACCTGTTCGCTGATGCGGTGGTACAAGGCGGCCGAAAGGGTATGGTTGGTCCACGTTTTCAGGAAATTCATCTCGAAATTGTTGGAGTATTCCGGATTCAAGTCGGGATTGCCCACCCAAATGTTCGTCGAGTCGGAGATGTTCACGAAAGGGTTCAGCGCCCTACCACGCGGACGGTTGATGCGTCGGCTGTAGTTCAGCTGCAGGTCGCTGCCTTCCGAAAACGAATAGTTGGCGAATATAGTAGGGAAGAGTTTGAGGTAGTTTTTTTCGTGAGGCTCAGCAATATTGGTAAGTTCGTTGGTCGAGGTGAAGTTAACGATGGTCTGTTCCGCGCGCAAGCCCAGTTGGTAGCCGAATTTCGGGGTTAGTTTCCCTGTCAATGTACCATAGGCGGCATGAATTTGTTCGTGGTAGTCGAACAGGTTCTTGGAGAAGTTCGTCCAGGTCGTGCCGTTCAGGTTCCGAATCAAATCATCTCCAAGGCGGCTTTCCACATTGGTTTTCCATCCAGCTTCCAGTTTCCACTTTTCTGAAATCTTATGTGTGTAATCCAGTTGGAATTCCAAACCGTCTTCGTCCTCCGACCCCTTTCCATCCTGGTTGATGGTATTCAAGAACGAATTGTTGCTAGCCACGTCGAATTGTGTGAAGTTGCTTGTACTCGGCGAAAATTCCTTTCCGGCTGAAAGCACGGCATGAAGGTTGTGCTCAGGCCCGATTTCCCACTGATAGTCCAGTTCGAGCTCGTAATTGTTATGACCGCCGTTCTCGGACGAATTGCGTTGACGGACCGCAGTAGGCAGTTTGTTGTTGTCGAAATAGTTGTAGGAGACATCGCTGGAGAAATCACGGCTTCCGTTCATACCGAACCCTGAAAGACTGATGGTATGTTGGTCATTGAGGTGATAATCGGCTCCGGCTCTGAAAAACAAGCCCCCGTGCTTCATGTTCCTCATCGTGGTGGAGTTCATGTATTCGGTCGTCGTATTGCTGCCGATGGTCGTGTAGGTTTCCCGGTTGGTACTTCCGTTGCCTTCTCGGTTTTCGGCCCTGGTGCCCAGATTGGCGTATAAATCCCATTTGGTAGAGGAATAGTTGACATTGCCACCAACATTGTAACCGAGCGGTGTGCTTACTCCTGCCCGCAAGCTACCGTAATAACCGGCCTTGCGGTCTTTTTTCAGGATGATGTTGATGATGCCAGCTGAACCTTCGGCGCTGTATTTGGCGGAAGGGTTGGTAATCACTTCGATGCGGTCGATGCTTTCGGCTGGCATCTGTTCAAGGACTTGAGCTTGGTTGTCGGAAGTCAGTCCCGAAGGCTTGCCGTTGATCCAGATGATGACGTTGGTGCTGTTGCGGAGCGAAACCGTGCCTTCGGCATCGACTTCCACCGAGGGAATATTTTTAAGGATGTCGCTGGTGCTTGCTCCAGCCGCGGCAATCGATTGGTCCACTGAAAACACCCGTTTGTCCACTTCCAGCTTCATGGTGGAACGCAACCCGGTCACTTCCACCACTTTCAAGGCTTTTGCATCGTTTTTCAAAACGATTTCGCCCAAATGGGTTTGCTGGTTTGCCAAAACCTGAACCACTTCCTCAAAAGGCAAATAGCCCAGGAAGCTGGCTTCCACGCGGTATTCGCCGGGAAGGACGTCACTGAAGATGAACACCCCTTTTTCGTCGGTATTGACCACTTTGACGGGTTTGTCACTGCTGCCCTGATAGATGAACACGGTGATGTTGTCCAAGGGCGATTTGGATTCCTGGTCCAGCAACTTTCCACCCACGGTGCCTGTCGGTGCGGGATTGGGAGCTGCAAAAAGGGTTGAACAGGAAAGAACAAGAACTAAGAAAAGCGAGGTGAGTAATCGAACATTCATTGAATTGAAACCTAATGGATAACCTATTGAAAACGCATGCAAAGATAGTTAGAATGCCTTTCCAACAAATAGTTTAATTCAAAATGCCAGAATAGTTACAAGCGGAAGGTTTCGTGCGGTTCGGGAATAACCACGTCTTTAAAGCCTTTTTGCATGATCCGTTCGCGGAATTCGTCCTGAACATCGGGTTCACCATGAACCACGAAAACTCGTTTCACATTGGAAGGATCTAAAATGGACAGGTATTGGATCAAATCGTTGTAGTCGGCATGTGCGGACATGGATTCGATTTGACGGATATCGGCCCTAACCTTGAACATGTCTCCGAAGATGTTCACTTCGGTCGGATGTTCTTTCAGCCGGGCGCCCAAGGTGTTTTTGGCACAGTAGCCCACCATGAGGATGGTGTTTCTGGGGTTGCCGATGCTGTTGGCAATGTGATGCTTCACACGGCCGGCTTCAGCCATGCCAGAGGCTGAAATGATGACGCAGGGTTCCTGGATGTCGTTGAGCGCCTGTGAGTCACGTTTGTCCTCAATAAAATAAAGGCCGCGGAAATCGAAGGGGTCGTTGTCGTATTTCATGATTTTTTGGACGGCGCGGTTGAAGCATTCTGGATGCTTTTTCACCACATTGGTGGCGGCAACGGAAAGCGGGCTGTCCACAAAATACTTGACGTTGGGCAACCGGTTGTTCAACTCCAATTCGTTCAGCGCATACAATAATTCTTGAGTGCGGCCTACGCTGAAGGCTGGGATGATGAGTTTTCCGCGTTTGTTGAGGCAGGTTTCCACGATGAATTCACGCAAATGCTCCGGCGTTTCCTCAATCTTGTCGTGCAAGCGGTTCCCATAGGTGGATTCGATGAGCATGTAGTCCACTTGAGGGAAGGGTTGCGGCGATTTCAGGATAGGGTCGTTGTACCGGCCGACGTCACCGCTGAAACCGATGCGGGTGAGCTTCCCGTCTTCCATGATTTTCAAGAATATCGTCGCGCTTCCGATGATGTGGCCTTCATCGAACAATTCCAGTTCAATGTCATTGTCAATCGTATAGGGCGTTTCATAAGGAACCGGCTCAAATTGCAGGATGGCATCCTCCACGTCTTCGGTCGTATAAAGGGGCTCCACCAGGTCGCGGCCTTCAGCAAAACGTTTCTTGTTCACGAACTTGCTATCCGCTTCTTGAATGTGGGCTGAATCCTTGAGCAGAATGGCTGTAAGGTCTAGCGTCGCTTCCGTTCCGAAAATTTTACCGGTGAACCCGTATTTCACCAACATGGGGATGAGCCCTGAATGGTCGATGTGCGCATGTGACAACACCATATAGTCCACTTCCCGTGCATCAAAACCGAATTCCCGGTTCAGCGGGTACGTTTCTTTGCCCATGCCTTGAAACATGCCGCAATCCAACAGGATTTTCTTACCGTTGTTCAACGTGATGAGGTGCTTGGAGCCGGTGACGGTACGGGCTGCGCCGTGAAAGGTGATGTTCATGGGGAAGTTTTTTTAGGTTATCCCAAATGTACCTATTTTTCGGAACCTATTGTTAAAGGCATCGTTAAAAAAATAAAACCGGCAGAAGGTTTGAATGCCTGTCAGCCGGTTCTTATTATAGGTGTTACTTGTTTACATGCGGTCCGGAACCCGAACGCCGAGCAAATCCATGCCGGTGCGGATGACATTGCCCGTCGTGGAGGCCAGCAGCAATCGGAAATTGCGTAGCGCCTCGTCTTCTTCCTTCAGAATGGAATAGTCGTGGTAGAATTGGTTGAATTCCTTGGCCAACTCGTAGATGTAGTTGGCGATGACGGCCGGACTGAATCCTTCGGCGGCCTCTTTCACCGTTTGGGGGAAGCTGTCGATGAGGCGAATCAAATACAATTCCTTGTCTGAAAGCTTGGCTGCCGTTTCTTGCGTGGCCTCAGCCTTCAAACCCTGTTCCTCAGCCTTGCGCAGCACCGATTTGATGCGGGCGTGGGTATATTGGATGAACGGGCCGGTGTTTCCGTTGAAGTCAATGGACTCTTTCGGGTTGAAAGTCATATTTTTGCGCGGGTCCACTTTCAGGATGAAGTATTTCAGTGCGCCCATACCGACCATTTCGGCGATATCCTCGGCTTCAGCCTCGGTGAGGCCGTCCAGTTTGCCCAGCTCGCGGGAGGTTTCGCGGGCGGTGCCCACCATCTCGTCCACCAAATCGTCGGCGTCCACTACCGTGCCTTCACGGGATTTCATCTTGCCTTCGGGCAGCTCCACCATGCCGTACGAGAAATGCACAAGGTCCTTGCCCCAGGAGAATCCTACTTTATCGAGCAGGATGGAAAGCACCTGGAAGTGGTAGTTCTGTTCGTTGCCCACCACATAAACCATTTTGTCGATGGGGTATTCGCTAAAACGCAAGCTGGCCGTGCCAATGTCCTGGGTCATGTAGACCGAGGTGCCGTCGCCGCGAAGCAATACTTTTTGGTCCAAGCCGTCTGCTGTGAGGTCGGCCCAGACGGATCCGTCTTCCTGGCGGTAGAATAAGCCTTTTTCTAAACCCTCCAAGACCACGTCCTTGCCCAACAGGTAGGTCTCGGATTCGTAATAAATTTTGTCGAAGCTGACGCCGAGCTTTTTATAGGTCTCATCAAAACCAGCATATACCCAGCCGTTCATGGTTTCCCAAAGTTGGCGCACTTCGGGGTCGCCGGCTTCCCAAGCCAGCAGCATCTCGCGCGTTTCAGCCATGAGGGTGGAGGCGGCCTCGGCTTGTTCCTTCGTCATGCCTTTGGCCTGGAGTTCAGCCAATTCAGCTTGATAATGGGTATTGAATGCCACATAATAGTCGCCTACCAGGTGGTCGCCTTTTTTTCCGGAGGAAGCCGGGGTTTCGCCGTTTCCGTATTTTTTCCAGGCCAACATGGATTTGCAAATGTGCACGCCACGGTCGTTCACGATGTTGGTCTTCACGACCTTGTTGCCGTTGGCTTCGAGGATGCGACAGAGGCTGTAACCCAGTAAGTTGTTGCGGACATGGCCCAGATGCAAGGGCTTATTGGTGTTGGGTGAGGAGTATTCGACCATGACCAATGGTGAGTCTGCACCGGCTTTCGTCAAGCCAAAGTTGGGTGTGGCTGTGGCCAGGACCAATTCGTTCAGCCAATAAGCAGGAGAGACGGTCAGGTTGAGGAAGCCCTTGATTACGTTGTAGTTGCTCAGCTCGGGGGTGTTCTCGATGAGCCATTTGCCCAATTCCTCGCCCGTTTCTTCTGGTTTCTTTTTGGAAACGCGCAACAGGGGGAAGGTCACCAAGGTCAGATTCCCTTCGAATTCTTTTTTGGTGGGTTGCAATTGGATTTGCGAGGCGTCTACGGCCTGTCCGTATAGGGTTTGGATGGCCTCAAGGGCTTTTTTTTCAAGAAGTTGGCTGATGGTCATGGGGCGAATGGTTTGCGGGCGGCAAAGTTACGGCAAAAACGGCACAAAAAAAAGCTACTCGAAAGGAGCAGCTTTTTTTATAGCGTCGTTGAAGATCTTAAATCTGAGCGGCCAATTCAGCACCTGCTTTGAATTTAACAACCTTTTTGGCAGCAATGGTGATTGGTTGTTTGGTAGCGGGGTTGATACCGGTACGAGCGGCTTTGCTAACAACGGAGAATGTTCCGAATCCAACCAGCGCGATTTTATCGCCAGCTTTCAACGTTTCGGCAACACTACCCAAGAATGCGTCAAGGGCTTTTTTGGAGTCCACTTTGCTCAAGCCGGATTTGTCGGCAATTGCACTGATAAGTTCTGCTTTGTTCATAGTACGATTAGAATATAAAGTTTAACAAAAGGGGTTGATGCAAAGGTTGTTGAGGTGTTAAATTTGAAAACACCGAAGCAAAAGTATGGTTAAATTTCATTATTGCAAGAAAAAATGAAGAAAAAAACACCCTAACACTCATTTTTTATTAAAATGCATCAAAAAATATACGGTATGCACCTATTTTTATACCTTTGCCTCTATGAGAAGGCAGGCTTCATCGGCCTTTCAATACTAATTAAATTCTTTCTATGAGTGGTTTTCGTTCTTCTTCCGGGTTCATGTCCACCGTCCCCACGGTCACAAAGAATCTCATCATCATCAATGCGCTGATGTGGGTGGCAACCTATGTATTGCGCACCCAGGACATTCACCTGGAAACGATTCTCGGTCTGCAATATTTCGGTTCCGAACATTTCAACCTCAGCCAGATCATCACCTATATGTTCATGCACGACCCGCTGAACCCTGCCCATGTTTTTTTCAACATGTTCGGTGTTTTCATGTTCGGTCGTGTGTTGGAACAGGTTTGGGGGCCCAAACGTTTCCTGATTTTTTACATGGTGACCGGCATCGGCGCGGCCTTGATGCAGGAGCTGATGTGGTACATTGAGTTGCGGCATGTCATCGAGGCGGCTGCCAACTTTGCCACGAATCCGAACATGCTTCCTTTCATGAAGTATCTTCGCATTGATGAGGGGATGGTTTTCAGTCCCGTACAAGCAGAGCAGGCCAAACAAGTGATCATGAACAGTTTCCTCACCATCGGAGCATCCGGCAGTGTTTTCGGCATCCTGCTCGGTTTCGGCATGCTTTTCCCCAATGCACCGTTATTCCTCATGTTCATCCCCATTCCCATCAAGGCCAAATACATGGTCATCGGATACGGGCTCATCGAGCTATTTGCCGGTGTGGCCAATTTCTCAGGCGACAACGTGGCCCATTTCGCACACCTGGGTGGCATGTTGTTCGGCTATTTTTTAATACGTTACTGGAAAAAGAAAGGAATAGGCAATGGCTTCTTTATGGGATAACCTCTCCACGAAATTCAAGCAAGGGACCATCGTCACCAGGCTCATATTCGTCAATACCGGCATTTTTCTGGTGTTGAAGCTCACGATAGTGCTTTTCAGCCTATTCAACGTGGATGCGAGCGGTATCATGGACTTCTTGGCAATGCCTTCATCGCTGCTCAAATTGATGTTGACTCCCTGGACCGTATTCACCTACATGTTCGTTCATCTGGATTTGATGCACATCTTGTTCAACATGCTTTGGCTGTTTTTCTTCGGCGGCATGTTCCTGCGTTGGTTCAGCCCCAGGCAATTGGGCGGATTGTACATCATCGGCGGTTTGTTCGGCGCGCTGTTCTATGCCCTTTTCTACAACTTGCTGCCCGCCTTCATCGGTGTCGATGCGACGTTGATTGGCGCTTCAGCCTCCATCTTGGCGTTGGGCATCGCCGTGGCATTTTATCGACCCGACGAACCCGTTTCCTTGTTTTTGTTGGGCACCATCAAGCTGAAATGGCTGGCCATCGCCATGGTTGTCATGGACGTGTTGAGTCTCAATGGCAGCAATGCCGGCGGCAGCGTGGCGCATTTGGGAGGAACCGTGGCTGGTTTGCTTTTCGGTCTGACCTTGAGGCAAAACATGGACATCACCAAATGGATCAATCCCTTGCTCGATGGCGTCGCCAACCTTTTCCGCCCCCGTCCCAAGATGAAAGTGACCTATCAGCGCTCCAAATCTGAGAAAACCAACAAGGCGCCCGATGTCGATCAGGAATATCGGGACAAGAAAAAAGCCGAGATGGATCGATTGGACACCATTTTGGACAAGATCAAACAATCGGGGTACGACAGCCTCACGGCTCAGGAGAAGCAACAACTTTTCGAATCAAGTAAAATAGGACGTAACAAATCGTAGTCTGCGCATGAAAGGGTTCTGGAAATTACTGCATTCCTTCATCCTGACCATCAATTTCGGGGTGGTTTTGCTGTTGATCCTGTGCGGCCATGCCTATATGGTCAAACCGGAGCATTCCGTCCTTCCATCCTTTTTAGGCTATGCCTTTCCGTTGTTGGCACTTATCAACTTATTCTTCATTTTCTATTGGGGCGTCCGGATTAAACTCTGGATTCTGGTCCCCCTGTTCGGCTTTTTCCTGACGTTGGATTCAGCTAAATCCTGGTTCCCAGTCCATTTCAAACAGGAAGCAGTAATGGGAGAAACGTTCAAGGTGCTTTCGTACAATGTTGAATTTCTAACCCATGCAGGCAAAGAAACTTCGGAGGGGCTGAACCCAATAATTGCCTACATTCGCGATTTGAATCCAGACATCGTCTGCATGCAGGAGGTCGGCGTTGAATTCATTCAAAAAGGTCGGTTCGACCCCAAGACCAAAGAAGCGCTCAAAGCCTATCGGTATTTTGCCTCCGGCGAAAAGGAAGAACGCTATTCGGTGGTATGCATGTCCAAATACCCCATTTTAAGGTTTCATCGAATCGATTATGAGAGTTTGTCGAATTCCTCCTGGGTTTACGACATTAAAAAAGGACATGACACCCTTCGAGTGATAAACAACCATCTGGAATCCAATAAGTTGAATCGAGAAGAGAAAGACCAATACACCGAAATCATCCAGAAGCGAGAATCGGCCAAACTTTCCAAAGTGGCAGGATTGTTGGGCAGCAAGGTCGGTAAATCGACTCGCATACGTGGCAACCAGGCGGATGCCGTTTCAAAGGCAATCCACGATTCACCATACCGTGTGTTGGTTTGTGGCGATTTCAACGACGTGCCCGGCTCGTACACCTATCGAAAAATCCGTTCAGACATACAAGATTGCTGGGTTGAACAAGGCAACGGATGGGGGCATACCTTCCATGAAAACTTATTTCTGTTCCGTATCGACTACATTTTGCACTCCACGGATATCCACTGTGTGAGTGCCCATGTGGACCATGTGCACTTGTCCGACCACTATCCCGTGTGGGCCAATCTCCAGCTGCCATGACAACGCCAGAGGTTTTTGCCGACGTTCTGCTTCCGCTGCCTCTGAACCAAACCTTCACCTATTCGGTCCCTTCAGAGATGAGTGCGCATATTCAGGTGGGTTGCAGGGTTATTGTACCACTGGGTGCGCGAAAACTTTATACGGCCGTCGTTCTGAAATTGCACGTCGAAAGGCCGGAGCTGTATCAGACCAAACCCATCTTGAGTCTATTGGACGAACAGCCCGTCTTGCGCGAGACCCAACTCCGTTTTTGGAACTGGTTGGCTGGCTACTACCTTTGCGCACCAGGTGAAGTCATGAAAGCGGCTTTGCCTTCGGGCATGAAGTTGGAAAGCGAGACGCTGGTTTCCTTAACAGAAGATTTTGAGGCGGTAAGCCCTTTGAAAGAACGGGAGTTGCAATTGCTCCAGGCCTTGATTCCAGGCAAGGAAACGAACATCCTGGAGTTGAGCAAGGTTACCGGCATCGCCAACCCTTTGCCATTGGTGCAGGAATTGGTGGAGAAAGGAGCCTTGGTCGTCTCGGAGGGGCTTCGGGAAACCTATAAGGTTCGCACCAAATCCTACGTCCGCCTCACCACCGCTTATATGCTTGATCCGGAGCAGCTGCGCCGCTTTATGGATGAAGCCACGCGGGCTAAAAAGCAACTGGACGTCCTGATGATTTACCTCCAATTGTCGGACTTCTTTCAAAAAAGGGCGCCCGAACTGGTCGGAAAGAAAGAATTGCTCGATAAAGCCGGCGCGACTCCTGCCGTGCTTCAAGGCTTGATCCAAAAAGGGGTGTTGGAAGTCTTTGACTTGGCTGTGGACCGGCTTTTGGAATCCACCGACGCCGTTTCCCCGATTTCAACTTTGAGCGAAAAGCAGCAGGAAGCACTCAACGCCGTCCGTGCCTCATTCCTCGAAAAGCCGGTTTGCCTGTTGCACGGCCAAACTTCCTCGGGTAAGACGGAGTTGTTCATCCATCTTATCCAGGAATGCATCGCCAACGGTAGGCAAGTGTTGTATTTGGTCCCTGAAATAGCCTTGACCACCCAACTTTCGAATCGGCTGAAACGAGTGTTCGGCAGCAAATTGGGCGTGTACCATTCCAAATTCCCCGATGCGCAACGCGTGGAACTTTGGAAAAAAATGCTTCAGGAAGATGGCTACCAAGTGATTCTGGGGGTGCGTTCAGCCATATTCCTGCCTTTTCGTGACCTAGGCCTCATCATCGTGGACGAGGAGCACGAAACCAGTTACAAACAGCAAGACCCCGCTCCCCGCTACCATGCCCGCAATGCGGCTTTGGTGCTGGCTTCCCTGCATGGGGCGAAAACCCTGCTCGGTACCGCCACGCCAAGCCTGGAGACCTACGCCAATTGCCTGAATGGTAAGTTTGGTTTGGTGGAATTGACCGTACGGCATTTCGACATGCAGCTGCCTCAAATCATCGCCGTCAACACCAAGGAGCTAAAGCGGAAAAAGATCATGAAATCGCTGTTTTCCCCTTTGTTGACCACGCAAATCGCTGAGGCTATTACGGGCAAGGGGCAAGCCATCCTGTTCCAAAACAGACGAGGTTACGCGCCACTTCTGGAGTGCAAATCCTGCGCCTGGGTGCCTAAATGCGAGCGTTGCGATGTTTCGCTGACCTACCACAAATACCACCAAAAACTCACTTGCCATTATTGCGGGTTCGAGCGCGACATTCCCAAAACTTGCCCCTCTTGCCATGCTGAAGACTTGGCTTTGCTGGGCTACGGCACCGAAAAAATTGAGGAAGAAGTTCGGAGCCAGTTTCCCGAGGCGCACGTTGCCAGGATGGATACGGACACCACCCGAAGCCGCAAATCGTACGAGCAGATTATCAGCGACTTCGAAGGTGGAAAAACGAATATTCTCATTGGTACTCAAATGGTTTCCAAGGGGTTGGATTTTGAACATGTGCGCGTTGTCGGCATACTGAACGCCGACCAGATGCTCAATTTCCCCGATTTCAGAGCTCACGAACGCTCCTTCCACCTCATGGTGCAAGTAAGCGGACGAGCCGGTCGTCAAGGCCGCCGCGGGCTGGTGGTGCTGCAAACCTCCGACCCCGACCAGCCCATCATTCAAGACGTGATCCACAACAACTTCCAAGGATTTTACCGACGCGAAATGGCCTTGCGGGAACAGTTCAGCTATCCACCTTTCACGCGTCTCATCCAGATTCGCTTTAAGCACAAGGATGTCGCCGTGGTGCGCAGGGCTGCCCATTACTTTGCCGACGCGGTACGACCACTCCTGGGAAACAGGCTCCTTGGCCCCGACCAGCCTTCCATAGCCAGAATCAACAATTTCCACTACCAGCAATTATTGTTAAAGGCTGAAGTCACGGCTTCAGCAGCCAAGGTCCGTGAAGTGTTGCTTTGGGCGCAGGATGCCTTGAAGCAAGAAGCGGCATTCAAGAGCGTGCAGGTCCTTTTTGACGTGGACCCGTTCTAGAGCAGGCCGATTAATGTGAAAAATATGTATAATTGGAGTAAAAATGAGGTATTGCACGGTGATTTTTCCTACATTTGCAACCCTTGGCATGAAAGCGTGCCGCCCGTAAAAAGCCATCAGACATGAAGTTCCCTAAGAAATCCTTATTCATCATCGCAGCCTGCATGGGCTTGGTCGCCACTTCCTGCACCGAAGACGTCACCGTTTCCATGAAAACCTTCAGCATCTACGCTGTGACCAACACCTCCGCCTCTGTCGCCGGAAAAGTCGCCATCGTAGGTGATAACGTTAAAGAAGCGGGGTTCCTGTTTACCACGAAAACGACCATCACCCTGAAATACTCGAATTGCGACCATCACGTAAGCGCAGGCACCCTGAGCGATGTTCGGGTAAACTTCACTGGTTTGTCGGCCGATTCCAGCTACCGTTTCCGCTTGTATGCCAAGACGGACGATTCCATCTACTACGGTTCCACCTACAGCTTCTATCCCGGAAGCGTTCTCATACCGACTGAACCCGTTCCTGCCGGCACCTTCCAAATGGGCGCCACCTCGGAACAGACCAGCTATGCCAAAGACAATGAGTATCCCGTTCACAACGTGACGGTCGGCGCTTTTAAACTTGGCTCCACTGAAGTGACCAATGCTCAGTTCCTTAATTTCCTTCGCAGCCGTAAGGTTGGCGAAGGAGGTTCCGGACTGACAGCCACTGGAGAGACCAAGACGCTCCTTTATTCCAATCTCCACGGGCTCCAATACGACACTGACAGTGCCATTTGGATGATCGTGCCCGGTTTTGAAAACCATCCGGTGGTTCGTGTGACTTGGTACGGTGCCAGTGAATTCTGCCGTTGGGCAGGTGGCCGTCTACCGACCGAAGCAGAGTGGGAATGGGCTGCACGGGGTGGAAGCTCCAGCTCCAGCACCTTGTTCAGCGGTGGCAATCTGGCCGATTCCCTTTCCGTTGCCTGGTATAAGTTCAACACCCAAGTCTTGCCTGTAGGGCATAAAGATACCCAGCCCGTGGGTACCAAAACCAAGAACAGCCTGAATCTGTTCGATATGAGCGGAAATGCATGGGAATGGGTGTCCGATTGGTACAACCTGTACTTGCCCCTGTCACAAACGAATCCCGTAGGCATGAGCGATGCCGACGCCACGGAGTCGGGCATTACCGATAAAGTCCGCCGCGGCGGTGGTTGGGCCGATGCCGACGTCAATTCGCTTCGTGTTTCTCGCCGTGACCACAACGATCCCGAATTGAACCTGGGGTCTTGCGGATTCCGTTTCGCCAAAGACTAGCGGCCGCAACGTCAACGCATAAAAAAATCCGAAACGGTGATGTTTCGGATTTTTTTGTATCCTTTTTTTGGTCTAAAATTGCGCCCTTACAGTTTCTGCAATCCTCTCCATCTCTTCGGTTGAAAGTTTTAGTTTCGGATTCGAGAAAAGCATGTCTTTTTCCGTCTGAATCGGAATGAGATGAATGTGCGCGTGAGGCACTTCCAAGCCAATGACGGCTGATCCGATGCGTTGGCAGGGTATGGCTTTTCGAAGCGCTACGGCTACCCGTTTGGTGAAGACGTTGATTTCAGCAATTTCAACATCGTCAAGGTCGAAAAGATAGTCCACCTCCCGTTTGGGAATGACCAAGGTATGACCCGGTGTCAAGGGACTGATGTCCAGAAAGGCGAAGTAACGTTCGTTCTCCGCGATTTTGTAGCAGGGTATTTCGCCGGCCACGATTCGACTGAAAATACTGGCCATGGTCGTACTTATTTTGCGAGGTCGATTTTACGGATTTCCAACGTGATGGCACCGGCCGGGACATTGATTTCGACAATATCGCCTACTTTTTTACCCAACAAGCCTTTGGCAATGGGCGTGCTCACGGAAATCTTCTTCTCTTTGGAATTGGCTTCGGATTCGGAAACAATGGTGTATTCGAATTCGGTTTTGGTTTTAGTATTGTAAAGGGTCACGCAAGTCAAAATTTGCACGGAGTCCGTGTTGATCTTGCTCTCGTCTAGAATGCGAGCGTTCAGGAAAAGTTCCTTCAGTTGCGAAATCTTCATCTCCATCATACCCTGAGCTTCTTTGGCGGCGTCGTATTCGGCGTTTTCGGACAAATCACCCTTGTCACGGGCGTCCGCTATCTGTTGGGAAATTTTTGGACGTTCAACCGACTCCAGATGGTCAATTTCCTTCTCCAATCTTTTGTAACCGTCAACGGTCATGTAGCTCACTGACATATAAAGTATATTAGTAACGATTTTTACCTATAAAACAAAAAGAATTCCGGCCGGAACCGGAACTCTCACTCGTACTTGCAAATGTATAAAACAATTAAGCGAAAATCAAGTTTTGGGGTGTTGTTTTATAACATGTTTTTATAAGAGCTTCAGTATCTCCTTGTTGAGGTCGCTCACTTGGGTGTCGCGGAGGGCAATGTCGCCATTCCGGTCAATCAGGAAATAGGTGGGAACGGATTGTACATTGTAGGTGTGCAAATAGGGTGATTGGGCACTGTTTTTGTCGCGAACGCAGATCCAGGGAAGGTTGCTGGCGGCAGTTTTCCAGAGCTGCTCGTCGGCATCCAGGGAGACCTGATAGATTTCAAAACCTTGTTCAGCATAATTATGATACAACTCCCTGAAGAATAAATTTCTGGATGGGGAGAAGTCGGCTTGGAGGACGGTGAAATCCAACAACACCACTTTGCCTTGCAAGGCACTCAAGGGAATGGTTTTGCCATACACATTGGGCAACTTGATTTCAAAAAGCGCCAACTTCGTTTTCTCCTGAATCTCGATTTTACGGGAATCGCGGGTCTGCCGAATTTCCTTCATGCCTTGCAAAGTCAATAGTTTCAGATGTTTGCTTCGCAAGGAATTCGGGAAGTAAGTGTCCCAGGAAGTTGCAACAGCGGCATAGCTCTTGTTGTCGGTGGCATCGTAGGGATCGAATATGAGGTAATTGTGCAAACGCTGGAACAAGGCAAAATAAGCGGCGGGTGATCGAGGATTGTCGTAAATGATTTTTCGAGCCCTATCCCGGTGTTGGTCGAATACTTGCATCAACTTATCCTGGTATTCAGCACTCGAAAGCTGTCCCGCTTTGAACAGGGCGCTCAAAGAATCAACGCTCATCAAGGTGTGTCCCTGTAAGCCGGAGAGGTAGCGTATGTCTTCGCAGCAACGTGAACCGGTCACGTGGTAATCGCTTCCGAAGTCAACACCGTCGGCATTCAGTTTGATGACCACGGCGGAATCGGCACCCAGATGGATGAACCGGTTGTCTATCCGCAAACGGTAGAATTCTGGAGCTTCGGGCAGGTTCGTCTTGAATTTGAACCGGCCGTCCTTATCCAATTGGACGGAATCCAAAACCTGAGTCTTGTCCAATCCGAACAATTCGAAATACAATACTTTTCCGACGGCATTTGAGATTTTTCCTTCCACTTCAAGCTTTGGGGTGCGGCTGCATCCGGCCAAAAGTATCAAAAGACAGATACTTACTAATAAAGTCCGGTTTCTCATGGATTTCTGGGTATGTGCAACAAACCTACGTATTTCTGTTGGAAATGCCAAACAGAGTATCGGTGGAAATCAATATTTAACTTCCTGAAAACGAAAAAGCCGGGCTTGAACGCTTGATGGTCATCAAGAGTCAAAGCCCGGCCGTAGTCTGGGTGAGGAACTTATTCGGTTGCCTTCACGAATTTCGAGTTGACAACACTCCCGTTGTTGTACCAAGTCTTTTGAATGTAAAGGCCCTTTCTCAGGTTGGCGAAAGCATGCCCAGCGACCAATCCGCTCAGGTTGTAGTACACCGTTTTAACGGGGACGGCGTTCAGGGTGGGTGTTGAGATGCCGGCCAAAGGATTTACGGCCGGCTTGCCAGGGGCTGAAATGGCGATGAGGCGATACTGCAGTCCGGATGCATTGTTGATGGCAACTACACCGGCAGTCGTCACGGTAAACACGTTGATGATGGAGTCCAAAGATGTTTCAGCGCCCGAAATGCGTGTGGCATTGGGTACCGTGATGCCTCGAGCTGCAGATGAGCTTGCAGTTTTGGTGTATACTACCAGGGTATCGCCGACGGAGCAATCAGGAACATTGATGGTCATGTTGGTGCCGTTCATAATCAATCTGTCTGGAGTTGGTGGTGCTACGATGTTGTAGTCAAATCTCAATTTGTCTGCAGCAAAAGCGCTAAAGGTCAAACCATTGGTTTCAGCAATGGCTACTCCGTTGGCTGTGAGGGTTGTTCCGGCCGTAATGGCGGTTAAATTGCTGAAACGGGTTGTCGATGCAGGATTCCAGTTGGTGGGATCGGCCGTGAGATTTGCAAGTGTAGTGGCGCTCCATTTCATGAAATTCCAAGTTCTGTCCACTGCAAAAGACGAAGAGGTGAAAGCAGTTAAAGTGATGATTGTCAGGAGTACAAGTTTTTTCATACAAATTGGTTTAGAGGTTTATGAAGGTTCAAAATGGTGTTCTTTCACCAAAGATAGATGCTTTTGTGAGGATTTATCATGAATTCTATCTGAATTTATCGACATTTGACAATAAGTCTACGAATATGACAATTTTTCCACACCATGCGGGTCGAGTTCAGCCATAACAAGGCTTAAATTTTCATTGACAGGCTTTTGATACTGTTATTTTTACTAACTTTGCACGATTTTTTATATAAGAAACAAAAACGACAATTTTAAAAGACGCTTTTTTATGATTAACCCGATTGTCAAAACAATTGAAATGGCCGATGGAAGAACCATCACCATCGAAACTGGGAAACTGGCAAAACAAGCTGACGGATCCGTAATGGTCCGCATGGGCGACACGATGTTGCTCGCTACGGTTTGTTCCGCTCAAGACGCAACTCCCGGTACTGATTTTATGCCTTTACAGGTGGAATACAAGGAAAAATTCGCTGCTATCGGCCGTTTTCCCGGAGGCTTCACCAAACGCGAAGGTCGCGCAGGTGACTCCGAAATTCTCATTTGCCGTCTGGTGGACCGCGTATTGCGCCCTCTTTTCCCGGACGATTACCACGCTGACACCATTGTCAATGTCATGCTTTTCTCTGCTGACGGCATCGATATGCCAGATGCATTGGCCGGTTTGGCTGCTTCCGCCGCCATCGCCGTTTCCGACATACCTTTCAACGGCCCTATTTCCGAATGCCGCGTAGCACGCCTGGACGGAAAATGGATCATCAATCCTACTTTCCAACAACTTGAACTGGCCGACATGGACATCATGGTGGGTGCCACGATGGAAAACATCATGATGGTGGAAGGTGAAATGGACGAAGTACAGGAAGCCGATTTGCTCGAAGCATTGAAGGTTGCCCATGAATTCATCAAAATTCAGTGCCAAGCACAGATTGAACTGACCGAACTGGTCGGCAAGACTGTCAAACGCACTTATTGCCACGAAGTTAACGACGAAGACCTGAAAAAGGACATCTGGGCCAAGACTTTTGACAAGGCTTACGCAATCGCCGTTTCAGGAAACACCGACAAGCACGCTCGCATCGAAGGTTTCCACAACATCGTGAAGGAATATATCGAAAGCATCGATCCTGAAGTGGCTGCTGCCAAAAAGGAAATGATTGGTCGCTATTACCACGCTGTTGAAAAAGAAGCCATGCGTCGTTCCATCCTGGACGAAGGCAAGCGTCTCGACGGCCGCAAGACCAACGAAATCCGTCCCATCTGGAGCGAAGTGGATTACCTGCCCGGTTGCCACGGTTCTGCCATTTTCACCCGCGGTGAAACTCAATCCTTGACTTCAGTCACATTGGGTACCAAGATGGACGAAAAACTCATTGACGATGTGCTGGATCACGGCAAGACCCGTTTCCTGTTGCATTACAATTTCCCGCCGTTCTCTACTGGTGAAGCACGCGCATCCCGCGGTGTGGGCCGTCGTGAAATCGGTCACGGAAACTTGGCCCACCGTGCCATCAAAGGCATGCTGCCCAAAGATTACCCTTACGTTGTCCGCATCGTTTCCGACATCCTCGAATCCAACGGTTCGTCCTCCATGGCTACTGTTTGCGCCGGCACGCTGGCGTTGATGGATGCAGGTGTGGCAATAAAGAAACCGGTTTCCGGCATTGCCATGGGGCTGATTTCAGAAAATAGCGGCAAGAATTTCGCCGTTTTGTCCGACATCCTCGGTGACGAAGACCACTTGGGTGACATGGACTTCAAGGTAACCGGTACCAAGGACGGTATCACGGCTACTCAGATGGACATCAAGGTAGACGGACTCAGCTACGAAATTCTGGAAACGGCGCTGTTGCAGGCTCGCGAAGGCCGCTTGCACATCTTGGGCAAGATTCAGGAAACATTGGAAGCTCCGCGCGACGACTTCAAACCCAACGCTCCCCGCATTGAAGTACTTTGGATTCCCAAGGAATTCATCGGTGCTGTCATTGGCCCGGGCGGAAAAATCATCCAAGGCATTCAGGAAGAAACCGGGGCTTCGGTCACCATCGAAGAACTGGAAGGCAAAGGCCGTGTCGAAGTGGCTGCCAACAACAAGGCCGTCATCGACGCAGCCATGTTGAAGATCCGTTCCATCGTTGCCATTGCTGAACCGGGTGAAACCTATCGTGGTAAAATCCGCACCATCATGCCTTACGGTGCTTTTGTAGAATTCATGCCGGGTAAAGACGGTTTGCTGCATATCTCCGAATTCGATTGGAAACGACTGGAAACGGTTGAAGAAGCTGGCTTCAAGGAAGGTGACGAAATCGACGTGAAGTTGCTCGACATCGACCCCAAGACTGGTAAATACAAACTTTCCCGCAAAGCGTTGTTGCCCAAGCCCGAAGGTTATGTTGAACGTCCGGAACGCGAACGTGGCGAACGCCCCGATCGTGGTGACAGAGGTGACCGTTCGCACGGTGATCGTCCCAGTGGCGACCGCGGACCCCGTCCCGAACGTCCCAGACGCAGAGAAGAATAGTCTCTCACGATTATAAATTGGGAAAATCCCTGCAGGCTTTCGGGTTTGCGGGGATTTTTTGTATCTTTGCACTCCCTTTGGAGAAAAGGG